>Ga0172364_10000885_pt1 | contig 22274 bp, 22 predicted proteins | sample LakKivSesite10cm_FD_114545 | JGI IMG/M metagenome (GOLD analysis project Ga0172364, IMG submission 114545) | Sediment microbial communities from Lake Kivu, Rwanda - Sediment site 10cm | ecosystem: Environmental > Aquatic > Freshwater > Lake > Sediment | place: Rwanda: Western Province, Lake... | reverse complement strand
TGACCAGTGTATGACCTTTTGCCAGGGGATGTATATCCAGGAATGCAAAAAACCGGTCATCCTCTGCTATCTTATAGCAGGGGATCTCGCCATTGACAATTTTTGTAAAAACGGATGCCATCTTGTTTAATTTTTTACGTGAGTCGTGAATCGTGAGTCGTGAGTCGGAAGAAGGCTGATAGACTGAAGGAAAACAGGCAATCAGGCTGAAGGAAGAACTTCCCGGAACCAGGAACCAGGAACTATTTTTCCCCCTAAAAACCTAAACACCTACAGCCTAAATACCTAAACAAACCTTGAACTTTGAACTTTGAACTCTTCTAAAGTATTCCTTCTTTTCCGGATACCAGTTTGCCGGGATTTTTTTTGATATAATCCTTCCATCCTTTATAAGTGGCCGAACCAAGGGGCAGATCTCTCTGGTAAAAATGGCAGACTGCTGCTGCCAGGCCATCGGTAGCATCCAGGTATTCAGGAGTTTCCTGTATCTTAAGTAATCTGTTCAGAACGCCTGCAACCTGTTCCTTGGAGGCATTACCTTCGCCGGTAATTGCCATCTTGATTTTCTTTGGTGCATATTCAAAAATAGGCAGATCCCTGTAAAGTGCCGCTGAAACAGCAGCACCCTGTGCCCTTCCCAGTTTAAGCATGGACTGGACATTCTTGCCATAAAACGGAGCCTCGATCGCGAGCTCGTCCGGTTTATACTGGTCAATCAGTGACAGGGTCCGTTCGAAAATATGCCGAAGGATCAGAAAATGATCATTATATTTTGAGAGTTCAAAGATTCCCAGGGCAACAAGTGTCATCTGCTGTCCTGTTGTGTTAATGATACCATAACCCGTTACTGTTGTTCCCGGATCAATACCCAGAATAATTCTGTCTTTTGTCACCTGCATTATAGGCTATGGTTCCTCCGTACTGAATGAACCATTATTAATGTAATACAGGACTTCCCTGAGGCAGGCTTCTTCCTTATCACCCAGTGCATGTGAAAAATCATCAGGAATCATTGCATCAGGAGTCAATCCGTTATAATAGTCACCTTCATTATTCCTGTTTACCATCCTGTATGTCACAGGCAGCAATGTTGAATCAGGAAAGGTATGGCTGATCGATCCAACCGGTTTGCCTTCTGTCACTGAACCGACAAGAAGAACTTCAATAAATGGTGAAAGGCCATTGATAAGTACCTCGGCAGCACCGGAAGTGTTTTTACCTGTAATGAAAAACACACGGTCAAGTGTCAGCGATTCTGCTTCAGTATCAAACCGGAGGACGATATTTCTCTTGACCTTAAGATCATTAAATAAATATTTGACATAAGCTCCTTTTTCTGCAAGGCTCCCTGCTATAATATTTGCGAGGTATTTTGAAATTTCAACCACTCCGTGACTGTTATACCTGACGTCGATGATCAGCTCATTAATACCCCAGTTAAGCAGCTCCTGGAACCGGGCCTGCATTTCATCCCTGGCCTGGGAAAGAAAATTATCCATCAGCAGGTATGCAACTTTGCGCGAAGCATAGGTGAAGGTATCTGATACAAGAATGCATTCGGGCGTGAGGATCTTATTGTTAAATGTAAGCTGTTGTGAACTGCCGGTATTGGTAAGGAATGTAAAACTGTTTTCAGCATCAAGACTGTCCTTAAGGAGGTTGTCCAGGTTATTTTTTGTCACTGAGTGACCGTTGATCATAACTATCTGCCATCCCCTTAAGACACCCTGCACGTCAGGGTCGCTGCCAGGATAGACAAATCCAACGCGGAGCGCATCCTGATCATCCCATGTCCATCCAAAACCTTGTGACAATATGCTGGAATTTGAATATAAATAATTAACGGTATTACTTCCAACGATAGTGCTCCATCTGTCAATATCCTTTAGCCTGAGAGCCTCAAGTACTGCTGAGGGTGAGCCGTAACCAGAAAGATCAATATCAGGTATGGTATCATTCCAGAGGTACCACTCTTTCATCAGTGTCAGTAAATTTTCTTTGGTAAGAGATTGGTCCTCAGGGATGATCTCTTTACATGCAACAAATGAAAGAAGAAATATACCCATTACCATTCCTGATAGTACCGGGTGCCGTTTCAATCTGTCTTTCATATCAGGTAACTTAAATCATTTCTTTAAAGGGACTTTCTCAAGTAAAATTCCGGTGATTATTAAAACCAATCCGGCGACAGTCGTAAAGTAAATGATCTCTCCCACAAAGATATGAATAATAAACAGGGAAAGGAACGGTGCAATATAAACAAGATTACTGATTTTATCAGTTGTGCTGGTCAGCCGGAGGGCCTTCATCCATAAAAAGAAGGTTATACCCATCTCGAATATTCCGGCATATACACCCAATAAAATTCCTTTCAGTGGCCAGGGATCATGCTCAGGTGCAAGAATAAGCAGAAGGCCAATATAAATGCTCGCAAAAATGAAACTGATGGCCAGCTTCATGGTCTCATCCCGCTCATCACGCACATTAAGAAGCCAGAAAAATGACCATATGACGGCGCTGCCAAGGGCAAGTATGACCCCTGACGGTTCAGTAATATGAAGAATGAAAGGGTGACCCTGAGAGGAAATCAGGTAAACACCGGCAAAACTAATAAATAGTGCAAGGTAACTCCTGCCCGGGATTCTCTGCCGGAGTATCGGAACCGAAAGGAATACAAGGAGGATGGGCCATATCATGTTCAGGGGTTGTGCCACCTGGCCTGGTAACAGGGAGTATGCCCTGAACAATATCAGGTAATAAAGGAAAGGATTAAATAAACCCAGCAGGGCTGAATAAAGATATTGCTTTGGTGAGTAATGAGCAAAGAGAGAAAACTTTTTCTGAATGAGTATCAGTACCATGAAGATAAGGGTAGATACGATAGTGGCAATGAACAGGAACCTGGTGGTGGAAAGCTGACTCAGGCCTATTTTAAAAATGGAAGGGACTGTTGCCCAGAACAAGACCGACAGACAGGCAAACAAGTAGGCTTGTTGTTGTCTATTCATCTGTTTCATTCATATCATTGCACCGGGTAATGACAGAATCAATGCGGGGTTTTAATTCGTTATAATGCAGCTGGTGTTCCGGTATCACTGACAATGCATTTTTCAGACGTCCGGCAAGATCCCTGAGCATTTCCGTTTCAGTCAGAATCCTGGCCTGAACGGATGCCTGGTCAAACTTTTTCTTTTCAAGAACAGAGTGTAACTCACGCAGGTTGGTTTCAGTCATGAACAATTCTTCATGAAATTTGCCACATGCCTGGAAACATTCACCGAGCTGGTTATCAAAAACCTGGTAGTCATTGAGCAGGTGTTGTTCATTAATGGATAACTGGTGAGATAATCCCGTGAGTCTGTCAAGATCGTCCTCAACCTGCCTGTACAGATCTCCCAGCTGCTGAATCTCAGGTGAGCTGATCCTGACCTGGAGTTCAGCGGCAATCTCCAGCAGGCTGTCAATCAAAAGGGTCTGGCTGTTCACAACCGGTGATCTGCAGGTTGTGCCGGGGAAAATAATGGCCATAAGGATTACCGCAGGACAGATCCGGGCCAAATAGGGAACTATGAATTCAAATGGTTTCAAAACCTGTATAATGTTGCAGCATTCCTGGGATGAGAATGCTATCTGTCGTCTGGTTATTTTCCAGCAGGGCAGCCATGACCCTGGGTAAAGCCAGGGCGCTTCCATTCAGCGTGTGGGCGATGCGGTTCTTTTTATCACCTGTTTCCTTATATCTGATCTTCAGCCTGTTGGCCTGAAAGGATTCAAAATTTGACACTGAGCTGACTTCCAGCCATTTCTTTTGTGCGGCAGAATACACTTCGAAGTCATAGGTCATGGCTGATGTGAAGCTCATATCGCCCCCGCATAATTTCATGATCCTGTAAGGCAGTTCCAGGGCTACCAGCAGGCTTTCAATATGGCTGGTCATCTCTTCAAGGCTTTCATAGGATCTGTCAGGGTGTTGTATCTGGACAATCTCTACCTTATCGAACTGATGCAGGCGGTTCAGTCCCCTCACGTCAGCACCCCATGACCCGGCCTCCCTCCTGAAACAGGGCGTATATGCTGTACAACGCAATGGAAGTTCTTCGGCAGGTATTATTGTGTCACGGAAAATATTGGTAACAGGTACCTCGGCGGTAGGGATCAGGTAATAATTGTCAACGGGTACGCTGTACATCTGGCCTTCCTTGTCAGGCAGTTGTCCGGTACCATAAGCCGAATCCTCGTTGACAAGTACAGGAGGCCAGTACTCTGTATAGCCTGCGGCAATATTCCTGTCAAGGAAAAAATCAATCAACGCCCTCTGTAACTTCGCCCCTTTTGCCCTGTATACAGGGAACCCTGCACCGGTAATCTTGTTACCCAGCTCAAAATCGATAATATTGAACTTTTGTATCAGGTCCCAGTGGGGAAGTGCCCGGTCGGGTAATTCAGGCATCCGCCCTCCGGATCTCAGCAGTAAATTGCTTGCCGAATTCTGTCCTGGCGGCACTGACTCATGAGGAAGATTGGGGATCTGTATGAGTAATGCATCAATTTCTTTAAGGAGAGTATCCTCATCCTGGCTCAGTATCCTGATTTTTTCCTTGAGGCTGCTGGTGGTATCTTTCAGCCGTTCAGCTTCTTCATTTTTCCCTGCCTGGATCAGCGATCCGATCTGTCTGGAGATATTGTTAAGTTCAGCCTGGAGCTGATCAAGCTGATACTGGGCCGACCTTCGTGAGTTGTCAGCCTCCAGCACTTTGTCAATGAGCTCGGGTTTACGAAAATTCTTGATTTTCAACCGTTCGGTCACCAGGTCCTTATTTTCCCGGATGAATGAAAGCGTGAGCATTTTAATTGTGATAAGTGAATATAAAAATAAAAAATCTCCTGATTTATTTCCGCGGAAATCCTACCAGGAGACCTGAATATATATCTGTCAGACCTATGTGTTTTTCACCTCTACCAACACATAGGATTTGTTGTCTTTTTTCTTTTCGAAAGCAACTGTTCCGTCAACAAGTGCATAAAGGGTATGATCCTTGCCCATGCCTACATTCTTTCCCGGATGATGAACAGTTCCCCGCTGACGTATGATTATGTTACCTGCTTTGGCTGCCTGGCCGCCAAACAGTTTTACCCCCAGGCGTTTACTTTGGGATTCCCTCCCGTTTCTTGAACTGCCTGCTCCTTTTTTGTGTGCCATATTCCTGTTTGTTTTATCCTTAAGGTTATTTCTCCGTTGGATACTTTACCTGTCAGTTATTTTTTGATATTTTTCTTCCTGATAGCCGGCTTTTTTTCTGCTGACTTTTTGACTTCAGCCTTCTTTTTATCAGCTTTTTGCGCAGTGTCTGATTTTTCACCGGCGGTCTTGCTTTCAGATACCTTGTGAACCGGTTTTTTTGCAGTTGTCTTTTTTACAGCGGGTTTTGTTTCTTCTGCCGTCATACCTGCATCTTTCTTTGCGGTTACTTTCTGGCCCCGGGTGGTCTTTGCCTGCTTTTGTTCGCTGACAGGGACTTCTGTCGGGGTTTCTTTTTCCTTCACCTCTTTGGCCTTTTCAGCTTCTTTAACAGCCGGTTTTTCTTTTTTCGCCCCCGCAGCACGCGTATCCTTTCCGGCATTTTCTAAAATCTCCTCGATCATTATCTCGGTATAATGCTGTCTGTGTCCTTTAAGTATCTGGTAGCCTTTCCTTTTCTTTTTCTTAAAGACCTTGATCTTATCTCCTTTCGTATGAGACAAGACCCGTGCGACAATTTTGGCTCCGCTGATGAGCGGTTCCCCGACAAGCACATTTTTATCGTTATCCAGGAGCAGTACAGAATCAATATCAAATTGTGATCCTTCTTCCTGCTCTAATTTTTGCACGAGTATCTTCTGGTCTTTCTCAACCTTGAATTGTTGCCCGGCTATTTCTACTATTGCATACATCCCTTACCTCTTTAAGTCTTACTTTGGGTCAATCGCCAGTCCACGAGTACAAGGGGACTGAGCAGTTCATTTGCCTGAATCTTTGGGTTTGCAAAAATAGTAAAGTTTCTATTATATGCAAAGAAAATAAAACGATAATATGAAAGGAACGAAATACTTAACCGATAAAGTTTGAAATCATTATATTTGTGTTGATACAATGAGGGGGAACTGATTACAAAATTATTTCATGGGTAAAGTCAAGCTGAACGTTTTGGGTATTTCTTACAGCCAGACGCAGTCGGGCGCCTATGCACTGGTTCTTACTGAAGAAAACGGTGAGAGGCGGATACCGATCATTGTCGGGGGATTCGAAGCACAGTCTATTGCTCTACAGCTTGAGGGACTCAAACCGCCAAGGCCTCTTACTCATGATCTGTTCCTTAATTTTGCTGTGTCTTTCAAAATTGACCTTCTTGAAGTGGTCATCTACAAACTTGAGGAGGGCGTATTTTATTCCAAGCTTTATTGTGATGACGGGAAGAAGAAACTCACCATTGATGCACGCACATCAGATGCAATAGCGCTTGCCCTGAGGTTCAAATGTCCCATATATACCACTGATGAAATAATTGAACGGGCAGGTATTGTTCTTGATTTCGCTAAGGAATCATCAGGCAAGGTGACCGGAACAGAACCTTCGCCCGGAGCAGAGAAATTATCACCCTCACAGAAACAGGAGGAATTCAAGGATCTCAGTGTAAAAGAGCTGCACGAGCTGCTGGAGGAGGCTATTAACAGGGAGGACTATGAGAGAGCATCCCTGATACGTGATGAGCTTAAACAGCGTAAAAGTGATTCCTGAATTATCCCTCGAATTTATCCTGGGATATGCTTTTGCCCCTCTCATGTGGCTCATCGGGGTTGATAATCATGATATCTTTCTTGTCGGCCGTTTATTGGGAGAAAAGATAATTATGACTGAATTCATAGGTTATATTAGCCTTGCCGACCTGAAGGCAACAGGTGCCTTTGCGGATATAAAATCCATCATCATGTCTACCTACCTTTTATGCGGGTTTGCCAATTTTGCCTCCATCGGCATCCAGATCGGCGGCATAGGATCGCTGGCTCCGGGTATACGTCTGCTGCTTACAAAATATGGAATGAGGGCCCTTCTTGCAGGAACACTGACATCGATGCTCTCAGCAGCAATGGTGGGTATGATAACTGGCTGATCTGTCCTTTATGCCAGGAAAAACAGGTACATTATTACTGAGGGGAACAATTGATTTATCAATGCCCTGATGTTTTGCGTGAAGGATGGTAATTCATGCATCAGGACAGGTAAACAACCATAATAGTATCTTTGTCAGGACAGCATAATAATTAGCTTGAATATTTTGATAATTATCTGGATCATCATCGTAGCCGTCACTTTGTTGTATGTTGTAAAAATCATTCTGTTCCAGGCAGGGTTTAACAGGTTACGGGAATACCGGATTCCACAAAACAGGCAGGTGAATGAACCTGTTTCAGTAATAGTGCCTGTCAGAAATGAAAAAGAAAACATTGAAGGCCTGCTCACCTCACTCAATAAACAGAGCTATCCGGCAGAGAGCATTGAGATCATAGCGGTGAATGATCATTCAGAGGACGGGACACTGCAGGTTCTGAAGACTTTCCAGTGGAATAACCTGAAGGTGGTTGACCTGACGGACAGTGCCGGGAAGAATGAAGCCCTTACAGCGGGTATACGGCAGGCAAAACACCGGTTAATAATTACTATCGATGCTGACTGCCGTTTTGATAAGGAGTGGCTCCGGTTAATGACCGGTTATTTCCTGGAAAACGATCCTGAGATACTTATAGGTCCGGTTAGCTGCAGGGAAGGCAAAGGTATTCTTAACATGATGCAATCGCTTGAATTCCTGAGTCTTATTGGCGTTACGGCAGGTGCAGCCGGTTTGAATAATCCCATTATGGGTAATGGAGCCAATCTCATGTTTACCAGGGATCTTTTTTTCAGTTACAGAAACGACAGCAATCCGGTGACGATTTCAGGTGATGATGTATTCTTTATCCTGTGGACAAAAAAAGGATACCCCGGGAAAATACATTTTTTACTGTCGCCCAAGGCTTCTGCCATAATCGCTGCACAGGTCAGTATTAAGGATTTTATCCATCAGCGGCTTCGCTGGGCCTCAAAGAGTAAGTATTACCGTGATCCGGCTATGTTGACAACGGCCCTGTCGGTTTATGCGTACTGTACTTTCCAGGTGTTGCTGTTGCCTCTTTCATTTGTCCACAGGGATTTTTTGTATGCAGCGCTGTTCATGTTTCTGTCCAAATGCCTGGCCGATTTGATTTTTCTGGCAGATGTGACCGGAAAATTCAGGCAGGGAGAACTGTTAAAAGTTTTTTTACCTGCCCAGGTGATCTATCCTTTTTATATTTTTATTATTGGTACCATGGGACAGTTTATCAGGTTCAGATGGAAAGGAAGGTTATCTGACTGATCCGTAAAAAAAATATGCAGGAAGATAGCACAACCGGTTTAAGGCAAAATGTATGGAAGAGACTCGTCAGGGACAGGTACGCCATGACAGGAATGGTCATTATCGGCATTGCAATCCTGCTGGCAGTATTCGCTTACCTGTTTGTTCCTGATCCGAGTCCCAATGCCAACCAGCAACACCTTGAACTGGCAACATGTCCGCCGGGCTTCCGGGTAAAAATGATCATGGTGAAAACGGGCAGCCTTCCTGAAAAGGAAGGATTCCTGAAAAGAATGTTTTACGGATCAAGGGATGATTTTCAGATGATTCCTGTGAATGATTATGATTTTAAAGCGGACCAGGTGCTTCTGTATCCCTATGATGCCTATGGTGATGACAAAAACGCGCCAGTGACCTACAGGCTGGCTGATATACTTTTCACTCCCGGCATGGATACCGGGAAATATGAGTTCACGAATGATACCCTGTTCTTCACTGATCTGTCGGGTACCTGTTACAGGGAAAGTCTTTCTGATCTTCGTGAGATGTTCATAAGAGATCATATTAAAGTGAGGAAATACCTGCTGGGGACTGACCGTTTTGGCCGTGATTTCCTGAGCAGACTGATACTTGGCACAAGAGTCTCGCTTTCTGTTGGATTTATCTCTGTGCTGATATCCTTGCTGATAGGCATAAGTATGGGATTAACAGCCGGGTATTTCAGGGGAATGGCAGATCAGCTGATTATGTGGCTTGTAAGTATTATATGGTCGGTTCCGACGCTCCTGATGGTCATCGCCGTCGCCATGGTTCTCGGTAAAGGATTCTGGCAGGTCTTTGTGGCTGTAGGATTCACCATGTGGGTGGAAGTGGCACGGATCGTCAGGGGTCAGGTTTACAGCATACGGGAGAAGGAGTTTATTGATGCTGCAAGAGTGCTGGGTTTCGGACCACTGCGCATTCTTATGCGGCATGTACTTCCAAATGTCTTAACCCCGGTAATAATCATTTCTGCAGCTAATTTTGCTTCGGCCATACTTATCGAAGCCGGACTGAGCTTCCTGGGTATAGGCGTCCAGCCACCGGTCCCCTCCTGGGGCAGCATGATCAAGGATCATTACGGGTATATAATAGTGAATAAGGCTTACCTGGCTTTGATCCCCGGGCTGGCAATTATGATAATGGTACTTTCCTTCACCCTGCTGGGGAACGGATTGAGGGATGCATTGTCCCCGCGGCAGGCACCGCGGATCAAAGGACTCTTCTCCTGAGAAATACTGTCAATGACCCATTTCCGAAAGGAATTTGATCCTAATAAGCCTTATATCCTCTTGGGTGAATTCATCCTCCCCTAATTCATCCATCGCATTCTGTATTGATTCTGTTTCAGCTTCCCGGAAATATTCGTAAATCTCTTTCTGGTGGTCTTCATCCATCACCTGGTTGATATAGTAATTCAGGTTCAGCTTTGTCCCTGAATTGACGATAGCTTCTATTTCTTTCAGGAGGTCGTTCATTTCCAGGCTTTTTGTTTCCGCGATATCCTCCAGCGATACTTTCCTGTCAATATTCTGAATGATGTAAACCTTCAGGCCGGACTTATTCACCACGGACTTGACGACCATCTCCTGCGGCCTGATGATTTCTTTTTCATCCACATAGGTTTTGATGAGCTCAATAAATTCCTTCCCATAGCGCTGTGCCTTTCCTGCGCCGACTCCCTGTATATTCTGCAGCTCTTCCATGGTGATCGGATACTGGATAGCCATGTCTTCAAGGGAAGGATCCTGGAAGATGACGAAAGGAGGAAGGTTGATCTTTTTTGAAACTTTTTTCCGCAGATCCTTGAGTATCCTGAACAGCTCTTCATCAACAGCACTTGTCCCACCTCCTGCAGGACCCCCACCCTCTTCTTCGGCTGCTTCATAATCATGGTCAAGCGTAATCATAAATGATTCCGGTTTCTGTAAAAACTCTTTTCCTTTATCAGTCAGCTTGAGTAATCCGTAATTTTCTATATCCTTTTGTATCAGGCCGGCCACCAATGCCTGTCTCAGCACGGCATTCCAGAATTTTGTATCCCTTTCCCCACCCGTGCCAAATATATATAATTTATGGTGTTTATAAGATTTGATGGCAGAATTAATATTGCCTGCGAGAATATTTGATATATGCTCAGCCTTGAACTTTTCTTTAACAGCCGTTATTGCCTCAAGTGCCATGGTTATATAATCACTGCCTTCAATCTGTTCCTTGGGATGCAGGCAGTTATCACAGTTATCACACTGTCCGGGCATTGATTCCCCAAAATAATTCAGTAACAGTTTGACACGGCATACGGATGATTCGGCGTATGCTACTGTTTCGAACAACAGCTGTTTACCGATTTCCTGTTCTGCCAGGGGTTTACCCTGCATGAATTTCTCCAGCTTCAGGATATCATTATAGCTGTAAAAGACTATGCACTTTCCTTCCCCGCCATCCCTTCCTGCCCGTCCTGTTTCCTGGTAGTATCCTTCAAGGCTTTTGGGTATGTCATAATGTATGACAAATCTGACATCCGGCTTATCTATGCCCATCCCGAAAGCAATGGTGGCGACGATAACATTTATCTCTTCCATCAGGAATTTATCCTGGTTCTGTGCCCTTGTTGCAGCATCCATACCGGCATGATAAGGTAATGCTTTAATACCATTTACTTTCAGTGATTCAGCCAGTTCCTCAACCTTTTTTCTGCTTAAACAGTAAACAATACCCGATTTACCCGGATTATTAAGGATATATTTGATGATCTCCTTGGTGGCGTTTATTTTCGGCCTTATCTCGTAATACAGGTTATGCCGCCGGAAAGAGGATTTGAATATTTTCGCACCCATCATATCCAGGTTCTTCTGTATATCATTCTGTACCTTAGGAGTGGCCGTTGCTGTCAGCGCTATGATTGGAGCCGGCCCTATCTCAGTGATTATTGGTCTTATGCGCCTGTATTCCGGCCTGAAGTCATGGCCCCATTCAGATATACAATGAGCCTCATCAACAGCATAAAAGGAGATTTTGATTTTTTTAAGAAAATCAATATTGTCCTGCTTGGTAAGAGATTCCGGAGCTACATAAAGGAGTTTTGTTTTTTCATCAACCAGGTCTTTTTTAACCAGCTCAATCTGGGTTCTTGTCAGGGACGAATTCAGAAAATGAGCGATACCATCCTCGGTGCTGAAACTTCTCATGGAATCTACCTGGTTTTTCATAAGGGAGATAAGGGGCGATATCACAATAGCCGTACCATCCATCATCAATGAAGGCAGCTGGTAGCATAAGGATTTCCCCCCACCTGTTGGCATCAGCACAAAAGAATCATTACCTGCCAGTACGCTTTGGATAATTTCTTCCTGGTTTCCCTTAAAACTGTCGAAGCCAAAATATTTTTTGAGGTGGTCAATTAAAGATATGTCTTTTCCTTTTGCCATAATCTTTCAGAATCCTCATCAAACAATTTACGAATTTTTAACGACACAATCTAATCCGCGGTGGAAATTAACTTTTATATAACTTATAAATAATTATCCTGAGAACGGTTACTGCGCCCGATTTCTCTGGCTGATCCTCATCCGTTTCCGTTTTATGGGTGTAAGGTTTTTTAAAATATATGAATACATTTGTAGATTAAATTTAAAGAAAAAAAATAATATAACGGCTTATTGGCGGGGGATTGGCGGCTGTCTGTAGTATAGTACTGCGTTAATTATGGGAAAGAAGAAAGAAAATGAAATGTCTTTTCTCGAGCATCTTGAAGAATTGAGATGGCATATTATACGATCATTAATTGCTATAGTAGTTTGTGGCTTGGTGGCGTTTATCTTCAAAAAAATTGTGTTCGATGAGATTATTCTTGCTCCCAACAGACCGGACTTTTTCACCGTCAGGGTATTGTGCGAGTTTGGCAAGTGGCTGAGACTAAACGCCTTCTGCATCGATATAAAACCCATGAATCTGATCAGCATTAAGATGTCCGGGCAATTTTCCATGCACGTTATGGTCTCACTTGTTGCCGGTATAGTAATAGCCTTTCCCTATGTATTTTTCCAATTCTGGAGGTTTATTGTTCCTGCTTTATACCCCAATGAGAAAAAACATGCCCGTGGTGCCATTTTTTACAGTTCAGCATTATTCATTTTGGGTGTGTCATTCGGGTATTTTATAATTATTCCCCTGACTATTAACTTTTTTGGATCGTATAGTGTAAGCGACACAGTCACCAATCAGATCAACCTGATATCTTATGTTTCCAACATGAGTTCGGTGATAATTGCATCAGGTATTATTTTTGAAATGCCGATCCTGGTGTTTTTCCTTTCAAAAATCGGGATCATTACTCCACAATTCCTTAAAAGGTTCCGCAAACACAGTATTATAGTAATACTTGCCATGGCAGCTATCATCACACCGCCTGACATTTTCAGCCAGCTGCTGGTAAGTCTTCCGCTGTTCATATTGTATGAGGTAAGTATTTTAATATCAAAACGCATAGTCAGGAGACAGGAACGGGAGGCTTTAAAGGAAGAAGAGGATAAATAAATAAGCATTATGAGACTCCATACCAAACACCTGGTGAAGAAGTACAGGTCCAGGACAGTTGTCAAGCGGGTATCCATCGAGGTGGAACAGGGAGAAATAGTTGGTTTACTTGGGCCTAACGGAGCCGGGAAAACCACCACTTTCTACATGATTGTTGGACTGATAGTTCCCAACAGCGGTAGTATATATATTGATGACAGGGATATAACCAAGGAACCGGTTTACAGGAGAGCACGCCTGGGTATTGGATATCTTTCACAGGAAGCATCCGTTTTCAGGAAGCTCAGTGTTGAAGACAACCTGTATGCGGTACTTGAAATGTCTTCCTTATCCAAGGAGGAACAGAAGGAGAGGGTGGAAACTCTGCTGCAGGAGTTTGGGCTGGAGAAGATTAGAAAAAGTATGGGTATTCAGCTTTCGGGAGGAGAAAGAAGGAGAACTGAGATAGCCAGGGCACTGGCACTTAATCCTAAATTTATCCTCCTTGATGAGCCATTCGCAGGAGTTGATCCTATCGCTGTAGAAGACATCCAGGATATTGTCTCACGTTTGAAGACCAAGAATATCGGTATCCTGATAACTGACCATAATGTTCATGAGACGCTTTCCATCACCGATCGTGCCTACCTGTTGTTCGAAGGTAATATCATGAAACAGGGAACCTCGGATGAGCTGGCTCAGGATGAACAGGTCCGACGTGTGTACCTGGGCAAAAAATTCGAACTCAGGAATTGACACCGGCCCTCCCTGCCTGTTCTGATTTGTCAATTTTACTAAAATAAAGTAGCTTTGCGCCGAAAATTGCGGATGTGGCGGAACTGGCAGACGCGCCAGACTTAGGATCTGGTGCCTTACGGCTTAGGGGTTCGAGTCCCTTCATCCGCACAACCAACACTATTTAAATGAATATTTTTCAGGAAAAAACAGATGAGCAGAATGCAATACTGACAGTCAGGATCGATAAAGAAGATTATGAAGAACGTGTCGGTAAAGCTTTGCGGGATTTCAGCAAGAAAGCCCGCATGGATGGCTTCAGACCAGGGAAAGTGCCACCGGGATTAATTAAAAAACTGCATGGCAGATCTTTTCTTGTTGAGGAGATAAATAAACTTCTGGCAGAATCGGTTTCGAAATATCTAAGGGATAATAAGGTGGCTACCCTGGGGGAGCCTCTGCCCAGGGAACTGGATGAGCGAACTATCGACTGGGACAGGGATACTTCTTTTGAGTTCAGGTTTGATCTTGGTCTGGCGCCGGCCCTTGAGGTTAATCCGACCAAGAAAGACAAAGTTCCTTTTTACACCATCAGGAGCGAAGAGAAATTGATAGATGAAACGATAAGCAGTTATGCACGCCGTTTCGGAAAACTCGAACAGAAGGACAGTACCGGAGGAAATGAGATATTGCGCGGTGACTTCAGCCAGACAGATGAATCCGGACAAGCAGTCGAAAACGGAATAAAGGTGGAAAATACTTCTTTCTCTATGGAAGTCATTAAAGAGGATTCCATAAAAACAGATCTCACCGGCCGTAAAGTTGGTGAATCGGTTGTTATGGATATAAAAAGGGCACTACCCAATGACGTGGAAATAGCGTCTGTCCTGAGGATAGATAAAGCCAGGGTACCGGAGATCTCCCCCCTGTTCAGGTTCGATATCAAGGAGATATCGCTGTTCAAAGAGGCTGAAACCAACCAGGAACTTTTTGATAAAGTATATGGTGAAGGGAAAGCAGGCTCACTGGAAGAATTCAGGGCGCTGGTACTTAAGGATCTGGGGGCGGATCTGGAAAAGGAGAGTGAATACAGGCTTGCAATTGATATAAAAGACTATTTCATTAAAAAACTCACATTTGATCTGCCTGTTGAGTTCCTGAAGAGATGGCTTGTTGTCACGAACGAGGATAAACTTACTGAAGAGCAATTAAACAGGGATTTCCCTGCATTTGAAACCGACCTGAGATGGCAGCTGATAAGGAACGAGGTAATAAAGAATCATAACATAGAGGTTACCCAGGAAGAGATTACAGGGAACGCAAGAAATTACGCGCGTTTACAATTCCTGCGGTATGGTATGGCTGAGGTGCCGGAAGAAATGCTTGAGAATTATGCAAATGATCTTCTAAAGAGAGACGATGAGAAAGCAAAGATCATTGAAAAGCTGAAAGAGGATAAGGTTATTGAAACGATTAAACAGCTGATTACGCTGGAAAACAAAAAGATAACACTCGAAAAGTTAAGGAAATTATATGATAAATGATTAACTTTACGACACAATAATAAAATGATATGAACCAGAACGAGTTTCAGAAATACGCTATAAGACATATGGGTATAAGCAGTATGACACTGCAAAGGTTTACATCCATATGGGGCAATTATATCTCTCCAACCATTATCGAGGAACGGCAACTGAATGTGGCATCGATGGATGTATTCTCCCGTCTGATGATGGACAGGATCATCTTCCTCGGGTTGCCTATTGACGACTATGTGGCAAATATTATCCAGGCACAGCTGCTTTTCCTTGATTCATCTGATCCGACCAAAGATATCCAGATCTATTTCAATACACCCGGAGGCTCGGTACATGCAGGACTGGGTATCTATGACACCATGCAATATATTGAATCCGACGTTGCCACAATCTGCACAGGCATGGCAGCTTCAATGGGTGCCGTATTGCTGGCAGCCGGGAAAAAAGGGAAACGATCAGGACTGAAACACTCACGAATCATGATACATCAGCCCATGGGAGGTGTGGAAGGGCCGGCGTCAGATATAGAGATCACAACAAAAGAGATCATAAAGTTGAAAAAAGAACTGTACCAGATACTCGCAGATCATTCGGGAAATGATTTTGAACGTATAGAAAAAGATTCAGACCGTGATCACTGGATGACCGCAAATGAAGCACTCGAATACGGGATGATCGACGAAGTACTGGGAAAAGGCAGATCTGCAAAGAAATAAATAATGGATCGCTGTTCTTTTTGCGGAAGGGAGAAACGGGATACCAACCTGTTGATTGCAGGGATATCAGGGCATATCTGTGATTCCTGTATTGAGCAGGCATTCAGCATACTGCAGGAAGAGATAAAGAAGAAGAGCGAGTTCGATGTCAACCAGATCAAACTTTCCAAACCTTCGGAAATTAAAAGGTTCCTGGATATGTATGTCATAGGACAGGATCATGCAAAAAAAATCATTTCGGTTGCCGTTTATAACCACTATAAACGGTTGTTGCAGGTCCAGCAGAATGAAAAAGACGATGTAGAAATAGAAAAATCCAACATAATCCTGGTTGGAGAAACAGGGACAGGGAAAACATTGCTGGCAAGAACAATAGCGAGGATGCTGCACGTACCTTTTACCATTGTCGATGCAACCGTTCTGACCGAAGCAGGATATGTCGGGGAGGATATCGAAAGTATACTGACAAGATTATTGCAGGTAGCTGATTATAATCTTGAAGCTGCAGAAAAGGGAATAGTTTTCATAGATGAGATTGATAAAATCGCCCGCAAGGGCGACAATCCCTCCATTACCAGGGATGTCTCAGGAGAGGGTGTTCAGCAGGGATTGCTGAAATTGCTGGAAGGATCTGTTGTCAACGTGCCTCCCCAGGGTGGCAGAAAACACCCCGACCAGAAAATGATTCCTGTAAACACAAAGAATATACTATTCATCTGCGGCGGCGCTTTCGATGGTATAGAAAAGAAAATCGGGCAAAGGCTTAATACCAAACTGATAGGTTATTCTGCGGCAAAGGATAAGGAAAGGATAGACAGGGAAAACCTTCTGCAATATGTTGCGCCCCAGGATCTTAAGTCTTATGGAATGATACCTGAGATAATAGGGAGGTTGCCGGTGCTGACTTATCTCAGTCCCCTGAACTGGTCGGCATTAAGGAGCATTCTCACAGAACCGAAGAATGCCATTATCAAACAATACCAGCGACTGTTCCAGATGGACGGCATAAGCCTCACCTTTGATGATGAGGTTCTGGATTATATTGTTGACAAATCAATAGATTTTAAGCTTGGAGCCCGTGGCCTGCGTTCAATCTGTGAAGCGATCATGATCGATGCCATGTTCGATACCCCTTCACAGGACGAAAAAGAAGTTAATATCACCGTTCAATATGCCAGGGAGAAAATTGAGAAAATAGACCATAAACGCCTGAGAGCTGCATGACATGGCTAAACCTGGCATTAAAGTATATTTAGGGGTAATAACGGCAATGGTTCTCTGGAGCCTTACTTTTGTATGGTTCAAGATTGCCAACGAAAGCTATCCCCCCTTCACCATCATCTTTTTCAGGCTGGTCATCTCATCAGTCATACTTTTTACTGTCGCCGCTTTCAGCAGTTTTCTCCAGAAGATAAAAAAGGGTGATCTTAAATATTTCATCCTGCTGTCAGTGTTCAATCCTTTTCTTTATTTTGTAGCTGAAGGTAACGGTCTCACTTTGATAGATGCTTCCCTGGCTGCTGTGATCGTTTCCACAATCCCCCTGTTTGTTCCTATAGGAGCACGGTTTTTTTTTGGTGAACGTATAACAATCCTTAACATTGGAGGAATGATCACCTCTTTTACCGGGGTGTTAATGGTGGTCATGAAAAGAGGATTTGCCCTGAACGCTGCTCCCGCAGGTATATTACTTATGATGATGGCAGTCTTCTGTGCTGTCGGATATACCCTGCTGGTCAGGAGAATGACTTATACATACAATCCTTTCAGTATCACCGCCTACCAGGGTATTATCGGGGTCATAATGTTCCTGCCTTTATTCCTGGTTTTTGATCATGACAGGATATTCACGGTAAAACACAGCAGCAGGACAATCCTGGCTGTGATATATCTGGCTGTCTTCGGATCAACGATTGCTTTTATCCTGTTTAATTATTCGGTTAAGATAATAGGTGCAGCGCGGACTGATTTTTTTACGAATATAATCCCGGCGCTGACAGCTGTGCTTGCCTGGTTCGTGCTCGGAGAATCGATTAACCTGCGGAAGGTGACAGGTATAGCCCTGGTGCTGACCGGTCTGTTCCTGACCCAGCTTCCGGGACTTGCCCGGAGAAAAAGCAGATATGCGTCTCCCTGATGAACAGGCATAAAATTTTTTCCTATATTCCACGTTTGTAATCCTGAGATTCTATCGGTTTCATGAAAGCCCTTCAATCGTTGCTTGTGATCCTGTTTTTTATTCCTGTTCCTGCTTTTACACAGCTGGGAGGATCCGGCACTTACTCATTTTTGAACCTGACAAATTCAGCCAGGGTTGCTGCCATGGGAGGTACCACTTTGTCAGTATGGGATGATGACCTGAACCTGCCATTCCATAATCCTGCCCTGCTTAACCCCGGTATGTCAAGACACCTGGTAATCAGTTATGTCAATTATTTTACAGATATCAACTATGGTTATGTCTCCTATGCCGGGGAAATAAAGACACTGGGAACATTTGCCGCCGGGATCCACTATATCAATTACGGGGATTTTATTGCTGCAGACAGGTACGGTACCATCACAGGGGAGTTCACTGCCTCTGAATATGCATTCAATCTGATCTGGTCAAGACCGGTTGACAGCCTTTTTCAGATCGGCTTTAATCTGAAGCCTGTCTATTCAGCACTTGAACGATACCGTTCATTCGGACTGGCGGCTGATTTCGGATTAAGCTACCATTCAAAAGACGGGCTCTTCTGTGCCGGTCTGAGCATGAAGAATATAGGAATGCAGATCCGGGGTTATTATGGCAATAACAGGGAATCACTCCCTTTCAGGATGGAAATCGGTGTATCACAGAAGCTGAGGCACGCACCCTTAAGACTCACTGCTGAAGCATATAATCTTCAGAGGTTCGACCTTACATACGTAAACAGTAATAGAACCAATACCGTTAATACTCTTAATTCTGATGAAGCGAACCAGGCCTGGCTCGAGGATTTTGCGGATAAACTTATGAGACACCTGGCATTCGGAGTGGAATTCATACCACTGGAAAGCTTCCAGGTCAGGGCAGGATATAATTATATGCGCCGCCAGGAGCTGAAGCTTGACACAAGGGCTGCAATGGTTGGATTTTCCTGGGGCTTTGGACTGAAGATCTCAGGCATTGCGATCAGCTATGGAAGAGCTTCCTATCATCTGGCTGGAGCGACGAATCATTTTACGCTCAGTACGGATTTTTCTGCTTTCACCGGTAAAAGAAAATCACGGGGATGATCCCTTCAGGATGCCTGCCTGAGTTATGCATAAGGTTGCTTAATTTTGCAGTTCTTTAATTCCTTTATCATGAATCAAATACCCGACAAACTGGTCATTGCTGTTGATGGCCATAGTTCAAGCGGGAAAAGTACATTTGCCAAAGCCATAGCTTCCGAGCTCGGGCTTCTGTATATCGACAGCGGGGCCATGTACAGGGCTGTAACCTGGTACGCCTTAAGGCATGGCAGCATTGCTGACGGGAGGATCAATGAAAAAGAACTGGTGGAACAGCTGGATGGTATGGACATCGGATTCAGGTTTGACAGGGAAACCAATAAGTATGTAACAATCCTTAACGGTGAGAATATAGAGGACTGGATACGCCAGATCAATGTGTCTCAACATGTCAGTCCGGTCAGCAAGATCAGGGAAGTCAGGGAAAAGCTCGTGAGTCTTCAGCGGAGTTATGCCAGGGATTCAGGGGTTGTCATGGATGGGAGAGACATAGGTACCGTGGTTTTCCCCAATGCAGACATCAAGATCTTTCTCATCGCGGATGTGAATGTGCGTGCAGAGAGAAGATACAGGGAACTGGAAAGCAAAGGACAGCCCGTGCCACTCAGGGAGGTTAAAGAAAATATTACAGACAGGGACCACCAGGATTCCACCAGGGACATCAGCCCCCTAAGAAAAGCGAAAGATGCTGTGGAGCTCAATAACAGTAATATGACCGTGGAAGGTCAGATGGTATGGTTCAGGGAATTACTTAAGAAGAAATATCCCCTGCCCCCGGATGAGAAGTAAAGAAGCCTATGAGTAAAAAGCCGGAAATAATCATTGACAGGAATTCGGGATTCTGCTCGGGGGTAAGGAAAGCTATTGAACGGGCTGAACAATCTCTTGACACAGGCAAAAAAACCTATTGCCTGGGGAAGATTGTACACAATCCTGCTGAGCTGAAACGGTTAGCTGAAAAAGGAATGATATTTATCGGGCAGGATGAATATGCTGCATTGAAAAATGAAACGGTGCTGATCAGGGCACATGGTGAACCACCGGAAACCTTTGAGATCGCGAAAAAGAACAACCTCATCCTGATTGATGCTACATGCCCTATTGTTGCCCGTTTACAGGATAGGATAAGACATACGGCTGAGCTGGCTCAGAGCACGGGGGGACAGGTACTGATATATGGTAAAAAGGATCATCCCGAGGTCAGGGCTCTTGTCGGACAAAGCGGCAATATGGCCAGGGTGGTGACAGGCGTTATGGATCTGGAAGAAGTGGATTTCAGCAGGCCCATCGCACTGTTCTCACAAACGACCATGGATCCTGATGCGTTCAATGATGTCATTGAAAAGCTGAAACAGCAGATACAACAGACAGGTAATGATCAAGACAAGAACCTGGTCATCAACGACACCATCTGCCGCCATGTGTCTCACAGGAAACCTGATATCCTGAAATTTGCGGGTTCACATGATCTGATCCTGTTCGCTGCCGGCAGGGAAAGTTCAAACGGCAGGTTGCTGTTTGAGAGCTGTCATTCAGTAAACAAAAGATCATATTTTATTTCAGACATAAGTGATCTTGAAGGGATTGATATGAAAGGGATACGGTCAATAGGCATTTGCGGTGCCACATCAACCCCCCTCTGGTTCCTGAAAGCAGTGGAACGGTCAGTAAAACATAAGCTTGATTTAATGTGTGAGTGAAATAAATTATATAATTTTAAACTATGATTTATTCAAAAGAGAATAAAATTAAAACTTCTCAAATACATGGCTAAGATCAAAAAAATTGGAATATTCACTTCCGGGGGCGATTCTCCGGGAATGAATGCCGCCATCAGGGCAGTGACCAGAACAGCAATTTATCACAAACTGAAGGTCATAGGTATACGGCACGGTTACGAAGGAATGATACATGGCCATTTCAAGGAACTGAAAGCATTCAGCGTCAGTGATATCATTCAGAGAGGTGGTACCATACTTAAAACGGCAAGAAGCAAGGATTTCATGACTGTTGAAGGCAGGCGCCTGGCCTATGAGAATATTACGGCAGAAGGAATTGATGCCATAGTAGCCATAGGTGGTGATGGTACACTCGCTGGTGCCCGGCAATTCACCGAGGAATATGATGTCCCGTTTATTGGTCTTCCGGGAACGATTGACAATGATATTTATGGTACCGATTATACGATAGGTTATGATACAGCCCTTAATACGGTCATGGAAGCAGTGGATAAGATACGTGACACTGCCAGCTCACATAACCGCCTGTTTTTCATTGAAGTAATGGGGAGGGAGGCAGGTTTTATAGCTCTCCGCACCGGCATTGCATGCGGGGCAGAAGCTATACTGATACCTGAGGTGAAAGGACAGGTACAGGGACTGAAAGATTACCTGGAAAAAGGATTCAAGAGAAGAAAATCCAGTAACATCATCATTGTGGCTGAAGGAGAGGAATCGGGTGGTGCGTTTGCGATTGCGAAAAAAGTAAAAGATGATTTCCAGGATTATGATGTGAGGGTTTCCGTCCTGGGACACATACAAAGAGGCGGGAGTCCTTCAGCATATGACCGCGTGACAGCCAGCCTGTTTGGCTATGCTGCTGTGGAAGCATTGCTGGATGACCAGAAATCGGTGATGATCGGTATGCTGAATGGTAAGATTGCACACAGCACCTTCAACAAAGCCATTAAAATGCACAAACAGGTAGACCTGGAAAAGCTGCAGATTGCTGAGATACTGTCTGTATGATACAAGAGCTTATCAGGTGGACTGGCTTCAGGGAAATAGATTGTCAGGAAGAATAGAACCATATTATAACCGGGGTGTTTGAACCTGCCGGTGATCTTGCAGTTAAACATATCATAGGCAACTAACATTAGTCCTAAAAGCCTACAGCCTGATTTTGTTCAAAACGGTGCTGAAGAGTTTTTATATTGATCAAAACGGCGCTGAATTTCTTGCTTCACAATAAATATAGGCGCCTTATTTGATCAATATGGAGAGGCTTAAGAAAAGAAAAAGAGTTATAAATATTAATCGGATCGGCGCTGAAGAGTTTTTATA
>Ga0172364_10000883_pt1 | contig 22278 bp, 18 predicted proteins | sample LakKivSesite10cm_FD_114545 | JGI IMG/M metagenome (GOLD analysis project Ga0172364, IMG submission 114545) | Sediment microbial communities from Lake Kivu, Rwanda - Sediment site 10cm | ecosystem: Environmental > Aquatic > Freshwater > Lake > Sediment | place: Rwanda: Western Province, Lake... | reverse complement strand
CGGTGCGGCGGCCGGATCGGGGGACGCCAGGCCGATGAGGCTTGACAGGCCGCGGCCGAGGCGGGCTTTCGTCGCGGGGGCGGCTGCCGGGGCTTGCTGATCTGACATGAGGGCATCCTTTCCCGTCTGTCGCAGACGCCAGTCCGGCCGGGACGACGAATGCGAATGCCTTCAACACACGGACTGCGGCGAATGTTCCACGTGGAACACTCCCGCCGCGAATGGCATTCTACGCCCCGCACACGCCCAAGCAAGCAAAAAATCGTCCTCCACCCGCAAACCCCTTCGTGAGCTCCACCAGAGACCTTCTCTCCCAGTTCCCAGTTCCCAGTCCCGGTTCCCAGTTCCCAGCTCCGGGTTCCCGGTTCCGGGTTCCGGGCTACGGGCTACGGGCTACGGGCTACGAGCCCCTCCCGGCCAGCCACCTGGCCAGCATCAGCAGCGCCCACAGTCGGTGCGAATGATCGGCACGCCCGCCAAGGTGGTCATTCAGCAGGCCGATTGCCCCTTCCGGCCGAAGGATGCCACGCATGTACAGGCTCGTGTCCGTCAGCGACTCAACCAGCACCTCGCGAAGCTCACCTCGCAACCAGCGAGCCAGCGGCACGCCGAAGCCCCGCTTGGGCCGGGTCACGACATCGCCCGGCAGCACGCCCTCCAGCCACCTGCGCAGGACGAGCTTGCCCCTGCGCCTGGCGACCTTCCAGTCCGCAGGCAGCCCAAGGCCGAACGCCGCGATCCGCGTGCTCAGCAGCGGCGCCCGCAGCTCAAGCGAGCTGGCCATCGAGGCGATGTCCGACTTGACCAGCAGATCATCCGGCAGGTACGTCAGCATGTCGTGGCGCTGAGCTCGCGCGACCTCATCGGCATCGTCCAGCCACCCGCCCGCCCGTGCCGCCGCGCCCGGCGCCGGGCCATCACTGCCGCCTTCACGTTCGATGGCCTCGTAGAGCCCGCAGAACCATTCAGCCGGCGCATCGGCGGTTACCCGCTCCAGCAGCTCCGGCGCCAGCAGCCTGCCAAGATCGTCGGGGCCGAACAGCCTGCGATATCTAAAGTATTGCTCCGCATGAGGATGCGGAAGCGCCCGGGAAAATCTCACCAGCCTCGCCAGCCTCGTCCGCTCGCCGCCCCGGGCGAACGTCCCCGCCGCCATGCCCGCCAGCCGCACCAGAGCGTACTGCCACGGCCGCAGCAGTGCCGCCAGGTGGAGGGCGCGGTAGCGGTCGTAGCCGCCGAGTGCCTCATCGCCGCCATCGCCGGTCAGGGCGACCTTGACGTGCTGCCTGGCCGCCTGGCAGATCAACCACGTCGCCATGGCGCTGGAGTCCGCGAACGGCTCGGCGTACATCGCAACGAGGGCGTCCACATCCGCCGCAGCCGGGGCGCGCACCACAAGCTCGGTGTGGTCCGTTCCCAGCAGCGCCGCAACCTGCCGGGCGGCGGGGCGCTCGTCGTAGGTGCTGTCGCCCTCGAAGCCGGCCGTGAACGTGCGCACGCCGCCGGCGTCCCCGGCCGCGGCGCACATGCAGGCCGTGACGGCAGAGGAGTCGAGCCCGCCGCTGAGAAGCGCGCCCAGCGGCACGTCGGCGTACATGTGCGCCGCCGTCGAGGCGCGCAGCATCTCGCCGAAGGCGGCCACGGCGTGCTGGAAGCTGTGCGGCGGCGGCGGGCCTGGCTGGGGAGTCCAGTAGCGCCGCGGCCGCTCGCTCGGGCCGGATACCGTCAGCGTGCTGGCGGGGGGCAGCTTGCGCAGCCCGCGCCATGCCGACAGCGGGCCTGGAATGTAACCCACTGTACAGTAATATGTTATGGCGACTTCGTCGGCCGATCGATCAACCATCCGGTGGCTCAGCACGGCCGGGGCCTCGGAGGCGAAGACCACCCGGTCGGGCAGCATCGCGTACCACAGGGGCTTCTGGCCGAACGGGTCGCGAGCCAGCAGCAACTCCTGCCGCTGAGCATCATACAGAACAAAGGCAAACATCCCCTCCAGGCGGCCGACCATCTCGCGGCCCCACCGCCGATAGGCGTGCAGGATGACCTCGGTGTCCCCGGCCGTGCGGAACGTCGCACCGTCGGCGGCAAGCTCGTTCCTTAGCTCGCGGAAGTTGTAGATTTCGCCGTTGAACGCGACGGTGAGCAGCCCGTCGGGCGTGCTCATCGGCTGATGCGAGCCGGGCGGGTCGATGATCGCCAGACGGCGGAAGCCGATCGCGCAGCGCCCGTCGGCGGAGAGGAACTGTGCCTCCTCATCGGGCCCGCGGTGCGTGAGTCTGGCGGCCATCGAGGCGGCGAGGGCGACGTCGGCCATGCGGGCGGCGGGGCCCGCCCCGGCGTGCCACGGGAAGACGAATTCTCCGGCGAAGCCGCACAAGACAGGACGTCGGCGATGGGCCTTCAGGGCCAGCGCGCCCGATCGGCGGTGCCGCTGAGCGCGCTGGCGAACTCGGCGTTCTCGGGGTCGGCCAGGACCTTGCGGAACTCCTCTTCGGTCACGGAGCGGAAATCGCCATTGGCGAACACGATGTTGCGCCTGCCCCCGTGCCAGCATCCCCGGTCGCAGGCCAGCAGGCGTCGTGCGGCCCTGCGGGCGGCCTCCTTGGCCGCGTCCGTCCGCGCCTCGGCGCGCGGAACCAGCACCGAGGTCGGCAGGTAGAAGTAGGCGGCCTGGCCGTCGGGAGCCGCCGGGCATTCGGTTTCCTCCTGGCGAAGCACGTTGTTCTGCACCACTCGCTGCAGCGACGGCGGCGGATGGCCCAGGTAGCTGCGCCACATGGCCGTGTAAATCCCGTGGAGGTGCTGGAGGCACATGAGGCGCCGGAACTCCTGCTGGCCGAAGTGGTAGGAGACCACTCCGGCCGGGACCGCCGCGGCAAGCACCGGCAGCGACGGCAGGACGAACGCCACGAGGAACACGCGGAACGTCTGTCGGGCGGTGAAGCGGTAGGTCGCGAAGGGCACGAAGAAGCCCATGGTGTAGAACGCCGCCCCTGCGGTCAGGGCCGGCAGCACCACCAGCGAGGTGTCCCACTGCGCCCCCAGCGCGCGGACAAGGAAGAACCCCGCCGCCGCCGCCAGCAGCGCCAGCAGGCAACCCAGCCCCGTCACGGCGAAGCACCGCCCCGTGGAGGCCAGCCTGCGCGACGCGACGTTACGGACCGCGCGCCGCAGGAGGAATGTTCCGCCGCCGAGCCACAGGGCCAGCACTGCCAGCGCCAGCGGCAGCTGCCAGGCGGGATTGATGTACAGTCGCACGATCGCAGGCACGACACTCTCCCGTCTTTGGGACCCAGCCGGCCGGGGGCCAGGCGGGCGCGCGGCCCTCAAGGCCACAACGGTAGCGTACAGCACGGAAGCTGCCGGAACAAGGCCGAAGCGGTCGCGTGCCCTTGCCGACCGGTGGCGGTAGAATCCCCGGCGCGGCCAACCGGCATCGGGCCGGGCCAAGGAGCGAAGAAATGGACCAAGCGATCGCATCGTTGGAGGACATCTGGCCGCTTCAGGCGGAACTGAACCGCCGCGCGGGCTTCGACACCGAGGCGCTGGGCGAGGCCCTGGCCGAGGCGGAGCGACGCGGCACGCTGCCGCCGGCCGGCGGATTGCGGACCGAAGTCGGCCGGGCTGTGAAGAGCTACCTCGACGCCCTGGCCGCCGAATGCCACGAGCTGCAGGACTGCCTGTCGTGGAAGCACTGGTATCGCGAGGCGAAGGAGGGCAGGCAGCACGAACTGCGCGACGTGCAGAACGCCCGCGTCGAGGCCGTGGACATGCTGTTCTTCTGGGTGAGCATCTGCCAGCTCCTGGGCCTCCGCCCGCAGGACGTATACCGCCTCTACGCCAAGAAGCTGCGGATCAACCACCGCCGGCAGGACGAGGCTCGCAGTCAGGCCGAACACGCCCGCCACGAGGCGGAGAACCGCCAGGTGACCTGAGAGCGAGCCGGTTGCGTTGTGGCCCAGAAACGCCAACGGCTCCGGTGTAGCGCGGCCTATCCAGGCCGCGAAGGCTTGGTTGCCGGCGGTTTCGCGGCCTGGTCAGGCCGCGCTACTGCCCCAACGCAACCGGCTCCCTGAGAGCCGCTGCGCGGGCGGGCGAGGCGACGGTCGGCCTCACTTGTGCTCCAGACGGTACACGGCCACCTTGTTGGCCTCGAACATGGGAACGAACAGCTTGAGGCGCTGGTGGTCGAGGCCGATGTCGGCCGGCGTCTGGATCTCGATGAGCGTCGTGACGGTCCGCCGGTCTGCCGCCACGGCGCAGACCTTGTTGCCGGTGAAGTCGGACACCAGCACGGTGCCGTCGTCGATGACCTCGATGCCGTCGAGGCTCTTGAAGTGCCCGGCCAGGCCGAAGGGCTTGGGCGGCGCGGCGCCGTTGGGGTCCACCTCGTAGATGTCGTGGTCGCCCCAGCTCACGGCCAGCATCTTGCCGCCGTGGAACGTGATGCCGTTGGCGCTGGGCACTTCGACGATGGCGGTGGGCGTGTCGGCGAGCCGCCAGATCTTACCCGTGCCGGTGTCGGAGACGTAGGCGGATCTGCCGTCGGTGACCATGTCGTTGAGCATCTTGGCGCCCGGCGGGTCGATGCGCTTGTACGTTCCGTCGCGCGCGAAGCAGTCCACGTGCGTCACGTCGGCGGCATACAGCGTGCCCTTCAGCAGGCACATGCCCTTGGGCGAGCTCATCGGCGTCGTCGGCGTCGAGACGCGCCACTTGAGCTTGTCGATCTCGCCGGTCGGCAGCAGCAGGGAGATGAAGGCGTTGCCGTCGTCGGCCCACGGCCCGCCGGTCGTCAGCAGGATGTTCGAGACGTATGCCGCCCCCGTGTCGGCGTTCACCAGCACGCTCTCCGGCGTCTGAAAGCCGCTTTCGATGCCGATCTTCGTAGCCGTCCATCCGCCGGCAGGCTTCGCCGCGTCGGCCCCGGGCGCCTGCGGCGCCTTGCTGCACCCGCCAGAAGCCGCGACCAACGAAACGGCCAGCCCGATCCAACACTTGAGGGCAGTCATGATCTTCTCCTGCTGCGGTCGCCGACGGGCCTTTCCCCGCCAAATGCCCCGTTCTGTTTTTGGAAGACGGTGTCCAGCTCCACAGTGGGCGCGGAACTGATGGTCTCGATGATCAACTGGCAGACGCAGGTCTTGCCGGCCTCCAGTTGGAAGGTGTGCGGTCCGTGGTTCTTGAAATCGAGGACGATAGGGCCGGCGAATCCGGAGTGGATCGTCGGGGCCGTGATGTGAACGCCAAGCCCCAACCTTGCCGGCGAGCCTCTGCCCTCTACCCGAGCGGCCAACAGGCCTTCCGGTGGGAGCTCGATCCGTTCGAGGGTCCTGCCCAGAGGGAACCCCTCCCGCGGAACCGTTACCAGGCCGTCGTCGTCGGGCGTGACCTCTTCGGAGTACCGGACGAGGTCAGGCACGCTGGCAAGCGAGCAGTTGATGGTCAGGCTGACGCCGGAGCTTTGCCTCTTCCATCGCCAGAACTGATGCCCGATGCGGAGGTCGACGGAGGAGGTGCTGTAGTGGGACAGCGGCGGCGCGGGATCGATGAGCAGGCGCCCGTCCCGCATTGCCGCCTGGATGTCGGCGTTGGACAGGATCACCGCTGGGCCTTGCCGTCATGGACCACGTCGCGTCGCCGGACAACGACGTTGGCGCCGTTCTGGAAGGTCGGCTGGGGCAGGACGACCGCAACCAGGTCGTCCTTCTGGCCCAGGCTTTGCGCACGCACGAGGGCATCGCACTCCCCGGTGCGGTCCGGTCGCGACTCCGTCTCAACCGAGCCGGCGTACGCCAGCGACGTGACCTCCGTCACGCCGCCCTCGGGAGCGACCGCGTTGATCCGGACCAACATCTCGTCCGCGAACTGCCCGCGGCGGGCGCGGCACCTGATGCGACATTCCGTGGACATGGCTCTTCCTTCTGCGAACCTCTCGCCAACCCAGGTTATACCATCGTCCAGCCCGCGCGAAAGCCATTACCTCTTTGCTCCCGAGGCAAGGTCCCGGCTCACCGGCGCGCCAGCCGCGGCGAAGACCTTCGCCCGCAGCTCGCGCCAGGGCTTGTCGTCGGCGGACTTCCACTGCGCCTGGCACTGTCCCCAGCCGCCGGCGGCGGCCGCCAGCGGCGCCAGCAGCACGCGGCTGGCGGACGGCTGGGCCCTGTTGACAAGCGCGGCGTACGGCTGGGCCGACATCCCCGCGTGGCACCTGTCGCAGGCGCCCTGGACGGCCTGGCGCAGGGCCGCCTCCGCCTCCGCCGGGTGCGGGGCGTTTTCCGGCCGGTCGCGGCCGGTGTAGTCGCCGGTGTACTGGGCGTTGAGGTCCAGCCACTCGGCGACGCGTTGGAAGCTGTCGCGGTCGAGCCGCACGCGTGGGCGGCCGTCGGCGTCGGGGTGCCCGGCCAGGAGCATCCCCGCCAGCCTGCCGGCGTGGGAGCCGTAGTCCATCGGCTTGCTCATCCATGTCTCGCCGTTGCGCTGAGCGACGCAGACCAGCCCGCCGCGACCGGTGAGGGCCTCGTAGGAGCCGCTGAAGCCCCGCCGCGGCTCGCCGAGCAGGCTCATTCGCGGCCGCGCGGGCGCCGGCGCCGCAGCGCCCCCCGCCGCGGGGGTCGCGACCGGTCGGCCGCGCAGCTCGGCCAGCGCCGCCGCGTTCTTCGGCGCGCGCTTCGGCTGCCTGGGCGCGCGGACGCGGGCGGGCTCGGCCGCCTCGGCACCGCTCAGGCCGTGGCAGCGGATGCAGTATCGGTCCAGCACCGGCTGGACGACTCGCGCGAAGCTCAGTCCGGTCGGGCAGCGCGGGGCGGGGGAGGGCGCCAGCGTGCGGACGACCATGGGGGCCATCCGCTGGGGCGGGGCGGTGGTGGCCTCCGGCTCGTGGCAGCCGACGCAGCTCATCTTCTCGCCCGGCTGGAGGTAGGTCTGGCTGCGCATGGAGAACAGCGACATGTGGTTGGCGTCGAGGACCTGGAACAGCAGCGGCTCGTTGGCCGGGGCGCGAAACGCCGCCGAGCCGTCGGGCTCGATGGGCACGGTGCCGATGACCCACTTGACGACCTCGTTGGCGGCGCGGCTGCGTCCGGCGGCCCCCGCGGTGGGCTGGGGGATGATGCCGACGACGCGGAGGAATCGCGCCCGGCCGGGCGGGATTTCGCCGCGCCCGCTGCGGTAGACGTCCTGGAGGTAGTAGGTGCCTTCGGGGGCAGCCTTGGGCGGCAGCGTGGAGGCCAGCACGGGCGGCCGGGCGCGGGCCGTCAGCGGGATCGGCGAGAAGCACGAGAAATTCGGGTCGCGGCAGATCAGCTCGCGCCCGCCGAGGCTGTCCAACACGTAGGCGGCGAAGGCGTTGACACGCTGGACGCGCCCCTGGCCCACCATCGGCTGCGGCGAGAACGAGCCGAGGTACAGCTCCTCGCTCAGCGGCCAGGGCGTGCACCAGGTGCACTTCATGCTCCCGCCGTTGGTCGGATTCCACGGGTGCATCTCGGGAAAGCCCGCCTCGGGCGTCAGGTCGGCCACCGGCTCCAGCCCGTCCAGGCCCTTGCGGTTGTCAATGATCATCAGCTTGCCGTTGGTGAACGAGTGGTGGGCTCCGGCCGTGGCGACGATCTTGTGGCTGTCGGGTATGGCGTGGGCCTCGAGGATCATGTTGGGCACGGGCGTGTTGTTGCCGTAGTAGTGGGCGGTGGCCGTGCCGTCGGGGCGCGTCGTCCAGAGGCTCTGGAAGAGGCAGTCGTGGCGGTTGATGTAGTCCCAGCGGGTGAAGATGACCGTGCCGTCGTGCAGGACGGAAGGGTCCCACTCGTTGGCCTCGCCCCAGGAGATGCGGCGGATGTTGCTGCCGTCGGCATCGCAACGATACAGCACGTAGCTGGGCGTGTAGCGCCCGCCGTGGCAGCGCCCGAAGCCCTGGTTGCGCGTGGATAGGAAGACGATGTCGCCGTCGGGCAGATAGCAGGGGTCCCAGTCCTCCACATACACCGTCTGCCGCCCGTCCTGCGTTTCCAACTTGTCGCGCCCCGGCACACCGGTGAGCTGGCGGACGAACGAGCCGTCGACGGCCGCCTCCCAGATGTAGAACCAGCGCTTCGTCCGGTCCTGCTCCGTGTGCGGGCAGAAGCCGAACGCCACCCGCCGGCCGTCCCAGCTCAGGTCCGGATGGTGCACCGACCCGACCGGCAGCTTGCCCTCCGGCAGCATCGGACGCACCGCGGGGCTGTCGCTTCGCCAGTCCTCGACGACCGTCAGCCCCGGCCCGGCCACGCTGTGGCGGCCGAGGTACTGGTCGCACATGTGGCTGTACAGCGGCGGGCCGCGCCGCACCACCATCAGCTTGTCGAACTGCAGCAGCGGGTGGGCGAAGAGGATTCGCCTGCGCAGCCGGCGCGCCGCCAGCCACAGCGCCTGCCAGTCGGCCCCGGCCGCGGCGGAGCTGATCTTCTTCGTCAGCACGTCCAGCTCGGCGGCGCTGTTGGCCACGACGGAGCGTGGCCCTCCACCGTCGCGCTCGACCAGCTTCAGCGTCCGCCGGGCCAGGTCGAGGACCTTGCGGCAGGCGGCGTCGTAGCCCTGGGCGATCTCGGCGCGGTCCCAGTAGCGCCAGTCGCTCTCGACGGTGCAGTCCTTGGGCGCGTCGCTTGCCGCGGGCGGCGCCTTGCCCTTGCGCGGCGGCGGGGGCTTGACCTTCGGGTCGCTGACCGCCTTCAGCGGCGGGCGGGCCGACGCCGGCGCCGCGGCCGGCTTCTGCCCCGCCTTCGGCTTCAGCATGTCCTTCATCAGCTCGTCCAGCGACGAGTCCTGGCCCATCGCCGCCGGGGCAACAAGCAGTGCCGCTGCCGCCGCCAGCGCCGTCCACGCCGTTGCGCTTCGCATCCGATCGCTCCTTCCGCGAGCCGTCCGTCCGCCGCCGCGCGAGTCGCGCTCCGCGCAGAAACTCCCTCCTGCGCCGCATTATACTGCGCCTTCCGCCTTCACATTGGAACACGGGACAGCCTGTGCGCGGCTCGGTCGGGCGCAAATCCGCTGGCCCGGCCGGGCGGATGCGTTTACCATGTGCCCGGCGGCGCGGGGCACTCCGTGCCGCGAGAGAGGACGATGCCGCCAGAGGCGCAGCAACTGCACGGACACGAAGCGGGCGCGCCCGCCCGGCGCGCCGGGCAGATCGCCCTGATGCTTTCGGGCAAGGCGCTGCAGCTCCTGTTCGTCATCGTCGCCTGCGGGCTGCTGGTCGTCTACGCGCGGCTGCCCCACGTCCGCCAGCAGCAGCTCACCGAGGTTTCGCGCGTCTTCCTCGGGATTGTCCTGGAGGCCCTGCCGTTCATGCTGCTGGGCGCGCTGGTCGGCGGGCTGGTGGAGGTGTTCGTCTCGGCCGAACGCATCGCCGCCATCGTCTCGCGGGCGGGCCGGCGGACGGTGCTGCTGGCCGCCGGCATGGGCGTGCTGCTGCCGGTCTGCGAGTGCGCGGTCATCCCGGTCGTCCGGCGGCTGGTGCGGAAGGGAGCGCCCCTGCCGGCGGCGGTGGCGTATCTGCTGGCCGGGCCGATCGTCAATCCCATCGTCTTTGCCTCGACCTTCGTGGCCTACGCCGGCTGCGAGATGCCGCTGGTCCGCGCTGCGGTGGGGTATGTCGTGGCGGTGGCCGTGGCCTTGCTGGTGGGGCGCGTCCTGCGGCGCGAGCAGGCCTTCGTGCCGGACGCCCTGGGCGAGCCGGCGAACGAAGGCAAGGACGGCCACGACCATGACCATGCGCACGCGCCGCGCCGACGTGCCGCCTTCGGCTCGCGCCTGCTGGAGGCGCTGGCCCACGCGGCGGGCGACTTCCTGGACGTCGGGCGATTCCTCGTCATCGGCGCCTTCCTGGCCGCGACGCTCCGCACGTTCGTCAGCCAGGACGCCATCGAAACCTACGGGCGGTCGGGCACGCTGTCGGCGCTGCCGATGATGGCGGCGGCGTTCCTGCTGAATCTCTGCTCGGAGGCCGACGCCTTCGTGGCCGCGTCCTTCCGCGGCGCCGTGTCGCTGAGCGGGCAGTTGGCGTTCCTCGTGCTCGGGCCGATGCTCGACACCAAGCTGCTGCTGATGTACCTGGGCGTCTTCCGCAAGCGGGCCATCGTCATCCTGGCGGTCGTGATCGCCGTCGCGGTCTTCGCGGCCGTCACGGTCTTCTCGTTCCTCCGCGAGGTCATCGAACTGTGCATCCTGCTGGTGACAAGCTCGCAAGGCTTCTGACGGCGGGGGCGTGCCTGGCCTGGCTGGGCGCGTTCCTCTGGCTGCTGACCGGCAGCCGGTACATGGTCTTCCTGGCGCCGTCGTACGGGGTGCTGCTGGCCGGCGGGGCGGGCATCCTGGCGGCGCTGCTGGCGGCTGTGGCATTCTGCGGCCGCACCGGCTGCTGCGCGGCGGCCCGGGGGACGCCCTGGCTGCCGCTGGCGGTCTGCCTGGTGCCGGTGGCATTCCTGGCGGCCAATCCGCGCCCGCTGCCCAGCGCCTACAGCTTCGCCCTGCGGGCCGGGTACGAGCGGCTCTGGAGGAGCCACCTGGTTCTTGGCCTGACCGGGCGCAGGCTGTCGCCGACGGCGGCGGTGCCGCAGCCGGCGACCCGCCCGGCCTCGGCGCCGAGCGACGAGCCGCCGGAAGAGGTCACGCTGCGCGAGCTGCTGCTGGACTACCCGGGCAACGTGGGGCGAACGGTCACGGTCGTGGCCGCGGTGCATCGCGGCGATGGCGTGCCTGCCGGGAGGATCGTGCTTTTCCGCTTCGTGATCACCTGCTGCGCCGCCGATGCGGTTCCGGCGGCCGTGATGGCCGACCCCGCCGGCTGCGGCGTTCCGCCCGGCGAGTCGTGGGTGCGCCTGCGCGGCGTGGTGTCGAAGGCCCGCCACAGGGGGCTGGACCTGCCGCTCCTTCAGGCCCGGGACATCCAGGTCATCTCCCCGCCGCACAACCCCTACATCCGCTGAGGTCCGGGGCCGCGCCAGCCGGATTGACAACCGTCCGCCCGCGCCGGATACTATGTATGTCGACAGTCGATATGTTGACTATCGCGAGGACGGCATGGCGCACAAAGCACCGGACGAAGAGATGGCCTACGTGCGGGCCGGGATCGGCTCCGATCTGGACACGATGCTCGTGTTCAACCTGCTGCGCACGCACAGCTATCTCGGCGGCTTCCTCGACGCCGACCTGCGACGCTGGGACCTGACGGCCGCCCAGCTCAACACGCTGCTGGTCATGCGAGCGGCGGGGGCGGGCGGGCTGCGGATGGGCGAGATCGGCCGGCGGCTGGTGGTCACGCGGTCGAACGTCACCGGCCTGGTCGACCGCCTTCAGCGCGCGGGGCTGGTTCAGCGCACCGCCCAGGCCGACCGCCGGGCGACGCTGGTCCGCCTGACGAGGGCGGGCGCCGCTCTGCTGGCGCGCAGCGGCCCGCGCCACGCCGAGGCGATGGCCGAGCTGGCGAGCTGCCTGACCGACCGCGAGAAGCGCTCGCTCATCCGCCTGCTGACGAAGCTGCGCCGGGGGCTGCGTCTGCGGCGCAAGGGGGCGGGGTGATGCGCGGCGGGTGGCACGGCTCGATGGGCACCGTGGGCGGGCTGACCCGCACCTACGGGCTGCAGGCGCACTTCACCAAAGGCGGCCCGGAAGGCCCGCCGCCGCAGGTCACCCGCGCCGCCCTGCGCCGCATCGGCGGCTACTTCACGCCCTACTGGCGGCGGTGGGCGGTGGTGCTGGGCTGCGTCGCCGCCGCCGCCGGGCTGAACGTCCTGCCCCCCTTCTGCGTCGCGCGCATCGTCGACCAGGCCATCCCCCACGCCAACGGGGTTCTGCTGGCCGTCCTGGCGGCCGCGATGGTCGGCCTGGCGCTGGCCTCGGGGCTGATCGGCGTCGCCCAGCAGTCGCTGACCGCCCGCATCGGCCAGAGCATCATGCACGACCTGCGTGGCGAGCTGTTCGGGCGGCTCCAGCGGATGTCGCTGGGCTTCTACACCGCCACCCGCGGCGGCGAGATCCTCTCGCGCATCAACAACGACGTGAACGCCGTGCAGGGCCTGGCCGCCGGCACGGTGGTGACCATCGCCGCCAACGCCGCCACGCTGACGGCCACCGCCGTCGCCCTGCTGTCGATGAACTGGCGGCTGACGCTGCTGGCGGTGATGGTGGTGCCGGCGTTCTACCTGCCCTCGAAGATCATCGGCTCGGTCCGCCGCCGCCTGGCCGCCCAGACCCAGCAGAGCTACGCCTCCCTGCTGGCGTTCCTCTCCGAGCGCCTCCACGCCGGCGGGGTGCTGCTGACGAGCATCTTCGGGCGGCGGCAGTCCGACGCCGCGGTCTTCGCCGACGGCAGCGCCGCCGTTCGCGACCTCAATGTCCGCCAGGCCGTCGTCGGGCGCTGGCTGTTCATGATCCTCAGCGTCTTCAGCGCCGTCGGGCCGGCGCTGATCTACTGGTACGGCGGCTGGCAGGTCATCCGCGGCGAACTGACCACCGGCAAGCTCATCGCCTTCGCGGCGCTGCTGACGCTGCTGTACCGCCCGCTGGTGCAGATGGCCAGCGTCTACGTGGACATCCAGGCATCCGTCGGCGTCTTCGAACGCATCTTCGAGTGCCTCGACCTGGCCGACGACGTGCCCGCGGCCCCCCGGGCGACTCCGCTGGCGCGCGTGGCCGGGCACGTGCGGTTCGAGAACGTGCATTTCACCTACCCGCGGCGGGTGTGGCTGCTCGCCGGCCGCGCCGATGCCGGCGCCGACGAGGACGGCCCCGCCCCGTTCGCCCTGCGAAGCGTCAGCTTCGAAGTCTCCCCCGGCCAGCGCGTCGCGCTGGTCGGGCCAAGCGGCGCCGGCAAGACCACCGTCACCTACCTCCTGCCGCGCTTCTACGACCCCGACGGCGGGCGCATCACGCTGGACGGGCACGACCTGACCACCCTTGACGTCGAGTCGCTGCGGAAGCACATCGGCATCGTCGCCCAGGAGACGTTCCTCTTCCACACCACCGTGCGCGAGAACCTGCTGTACGCCCGCGGCGACGCCGGCGAGGCCGACATGATCGACGCCTGCCGCGCCGCCAGCATCCACGAGTTCATCGCCGCCCTGCCCGACGGCTACGACACCGTCGTCGGCGAGCGCGGTTTCCGCCTCTCCGGCGGCGAGAAGCAGCGCCTCTCCATCGCCCGCGCCCTGCTCAAGGACCCCGCCATCCTCATCCTCGACGAGGCCACCAGCAACCTCGACGCCACCAGCGAGCACCTCATCCAGCAGGCCATGGAGAAGCTCCTCCACGGACGGACCTCGCTGATCATCGCCCACCGCCTCTCGACGATCCTCGGCTGCGACCGTATCGTGGTGATGAACGCCGGGCAGGTGGTGGAGGTCGGGCGGCACGAGGAGCTGCTGGCCGGACGCGGCCTCTACGCCAGCCTTTTCGAGCAGCAGTTCGGCAAGGTGCTGGACGCCTCGGCCGCCCGACGCGGCGGCTGAGGGCCGCTGCCGGCGCGGAATGAAGCGACCATGGCCACACCCACGCTTGAAGAACGGATCGTCGGCGGGCTTGTCGGCTCGGCCGTCGGCGACGCCCTCGGGGCGCCCACCGAAACGATGCACTACGAGGACGTGCGGCGGTTCCTCGGCGACTACCGCACGTTCGAGGACCTGGAGCGCATCTTCGCCGCCCTCGAGCCGGACAACGTGCGGGGCAGCCGGGCCATCGTCCGCCGGCCGTTCCACCCCCTCGGCAGCGCCGATCAACCGGCGGCGGCGACAGAGCTTCTCTCTGCCGGTGCGTTGACGATCGGCGGGCGGCTTTCCGGCCGGCGGTGCGTCCTGCCCTTCGCTTCGCACGCCGCTGGGTAGACGCAGTAGATGTTGTGGTAGAGGTTGCCCGTGGTGAAGTAGCAGGCACCGCGGCAGCCGCCGCGGCAGGTGGCGCCGGCCTCGCAGCCGGCGCAGGGCCCGGCGAGCTGGTCCACGCGAAACCGCCGGTTGTAGGCGAAGCCCCACGGCTTGCGCCAGATTTCCGCCAGCGACTCGCTGCGCAGGTTGCCCTCGATGAACCGCTCATCGTAGAGCGATTCGCATCCCTTGACGTTCCCGACGCTGTCGATGCCGACGACGCGCAGCCCGGCCTGGCAGCCCTGCCAGACGGAGATGCAGTCCCGGCGGCTGCGCACCAGCACCTCCCGCTCGTCGTAGTAGCCCAGGTCGTCACCGGCGTAGATGTCCATCTTCGCCTCGGCGCGCTTCTCAGCCATGAATCGCAGGATGCCCGGCACCTTCTCCGGGCGCAGCAGCATGGGCCGGCCGTCGGCCAGGCTGCCCATGGCCGTGGCGATCTGGAGCTGCCAGACCTCCACGCCGTGGGCGAGCAGCAGGTCGTACATGTCGGGCAGGTCGGCGACGTTGAAGTCCAGCAGGCTGGTGACTGCGCCGATGGAGACCCCCGCCGCGCGCAGCCGCCGCATCGCCTCCAGCACCCTCGCAAACGACGTCCGCACGTTGCGAATGCGGTTGTGGTTGGCTTCCATGCCGTCCAGCGAGATGCCCACGTTGGCCAGCCCGGCCCGGCGGATCTGGCGCACCTGCTCGTCGCTCATCAGGAAACCGTTGGTGATGATGTTCACCCGCGCGCCGCCCTCGACCAGCCGGCGGGCAACCCCTTCCCAGCCGCGATACAGGAACACCTCCCCGCCGATGAGCGTGGCCTGGGTGCACCCCATGGCCGTGAGCTGGTCGGCCACGTCGAGGCACTCGGCAACGGTCAGCTCGTTGGGGCGGGCCCTGCCCGCGGCCGAGCCGCAGTGCAGGCAGCGCATGTTGCACCGCAGCGTCAGCTCCCATACGCAGTGCTCGGGGGCATGGCGAAAGCGGACCACGGACGAAGATTCCTTAAGGCGCCCGGCGCCGCGGCGCGGACCCGCCGCGCGCAGGCACTCATGCCGTCACGACCGGGGCCGGCTACGGCTTGCCCGGCGGCGGCGGGGCCATATTGAGCGGCATGCCGTACATCAGGTGCATCGTCGGACGGATGTCCGCGAAGTCGCACGGCTTGCCGCCCGCCTGGCGGATCGCCAGCTTCTGCTCCGGCGTGAAGTACAGCCGCGTGGTATTCGGCCCCAGCGGCATGGGAACGCCGTACACCGGCTTGATCGCCGGCGGGGCCGACATGCTCGGAGGCGGCGGCAGGATGCCGTACCGCATGACGATGTTCGGCCCGATCGGCAGCCGGCTGCTGTTGAACGACGCGCCGAACACCTTCTGCACCAGCTCCTGCTGCTGCTTGGTCAGCCAGATGTTGATCCACCGCGTGATGAAGCTCTCGCCCATCTGTTTTCCTGCCTTTCCTTGCGATCTGCCGCACGACGTGCCGCGCGCCGAGGCACTACGCCTACCTGAATTGTAGCCGCCGCCTGCCCCCGGGCCAAGCTCCGGCAGCGAGTGCGGAGCCAGCCGGTTGCGCTGTGCCCCGCGAACGCAGTCCGCGCCCCGCGCAGGACCGTCGCGACTTACGGGACCGCACTTCCGCCATGCGCGATCTGTCCTGTGCAGAGTCATTGTTTCTGCCGGCCTCCGCGGTTCACGTCGCCTGCCCGCCGATGGCCTTCTCGTAGATGCGGTAGGTCTTGTAGAGCACGGGGGCCAGGCCGCCGGTGATGGAGCGGTTGGACATGAGGTTATCCTCCAGCACCCAGCTCGCCTCGGCGCGGCGGATGCCGCGGGCCAGCCCGGCCAGGATCGTCTCCAGAAACAGCAAACCGGTGATGCCCATGTGGCGGTACGGCTCCAGCGCCGCGATGCCGAAGATGCGCATCTCGCGGGTCCGCTTGAGCTGTCGGGCGAAGCGCAACCAGCCGAAGGGCAGCAGCCGCCCGCCCGCCGCGGCCAGCGCGGGGCTGATGTTGGGCAGCGCCAGCGACGCTCCAGCCGGCCGGCCCGCCACCTCGGCCAGGAAGATCAGCCCCGGGTCCACCACGCGGCGCAGCTCGGCGGCGGTCTGGAGCGCCTCGGCGCGGGTGAGTGGCACGTGGCCCCAGTTGTCGCGGCGGGCCCGCTCGAAGACATCGAGGAAGCGCAGCACGTCGGCCTGGTAGTCGGCCATGTCCAGACAGCGGATCGACAGCTCCGGGTGGCGTTTCCGTGCCGCCGCCGCCAGGCGCGCGAGGCGCTCGCGCGGGGCGGTGGTCTCGTCGAGCCGCTCGCCCAGCAGCAGATAGGCGTACAGGTCCTTGCACTTGGCCAGCCCGGCCGACTCGAGCAGAGCCGCGTACTGCGGCGGGTTGTAGGGCATCAGCGCCATCGGCGGCGAATCGAAACCATCGACCAGCAGGCCGCACTCGGCGTTCATGGACGGGTTGACCGGCCCGCGCAGCGTGTCCAGGCCGCGGGCGGCCAGCCACGTTTCGGCGGCGCCGAGCACGGCCGCGGCGGCCCCGGCGTCGTCGCGGGCGCACTCGAAGAAGCCGAAGAACCCCACGCGGTCGCCGTGGCGGTCGTTGTGGGCGCGGTTGTGGATGGCCGCGACGCGGGCGACGGGCCTGCCGCCGCGCCGGGCCAGCAGCAGGGCCATGTCGGCGTGCTCGAGGAACGCCCCGCGCCCGGCGAACAGCCTGCGCTGGCGGCTGCGCAGCGGCGGCACCCAGTTGGGATCGTCGCGGTAGAGCCGGTAGGGCAGCTCGAGGAATTGCCGCCGCGCGCCGCGGCCGTCGGCGCAGATGATCTCCAGGCCGCTCATGGCGCCGCGGCCAGCCGGGTCCGGCGCGAGGCGGGGTACTTCTCGCGCACCTCGCACAGGGCGTCCAGCAGGGTCTGGATGTCGGCGCGCGTGTGCCGCGCGGTGGGGATGACGCGGAGGATGGACGTGCCGATGGGCACGGCCGGGTAGAGCACCGCGCTGGCGCAGATGCCGTGGTTCTCGTAGAGCTCGGCGCTGATGTGGACGGCGTCGGCGCCGTTGCCGCGGATGGGTGTGATGGGGGTTTGGGTCTTGCCGATCTCAAAGCCGCCTTTGCGCAGCTCGTCCTGGAGGAAGCGGGTGTTTTCCCACAGGACGGTGCGGCGGTTGTGCTCGGTGCGCAGGATGGCCAGGGCGGCCAGCGTGGCGGCGGCGACGGCGGCGGGCATGGCCTTGGTGAACAGGATGGTCGGCGCGGTGTAGCGCAGGTAGTCGATGACGAGGGCGTCGCCGGCGGCGAAGCCGCCCGTGGTCGCCAGGGCCTTGCTGCACGTGGCCAGGTGCAGGTCGATGCGGTCCTCGACGTTCTGCAGCTCGGCGGTGCCGCGCCCGCTGGCCCCGCACACGCCGGTGCCGTGGGCGTCGTCGACGATCAGGCGCGCGCCGTACTTCTCGCACAGGTCGCACAGGTCCGGCAGCGGTGCCGTGTCGCCCTGCATGGAGTAGACGCCGTCGACGACGACCATGCGCGCGCGGCTGGGGGGCGTCTCCATGAGGATCGCCTCCAGGTCCTCCAGGTCGTTGTGCTGGAAGAATCGCATGCGGGCGCCGGAGATTTTGGCCCCGCAGACCAGCGAGGCGTGGGCGTAGCGGTCGAGGACGACCAGGTCGCGCGGCCCGGCCAGCGCCGCCACCGCCCCCATCATCGCGTAGGCCCCGCTGCTGAAGACCAGCGCCTTCTCCGTGCGCTTGAAGTCGGCCAACTGCCGCTCCAGCTCCACGTGAAGCTCGATCGTCCCCGTCAGCGGGCGGGCGCCCATCGGCGTCGAGATGCCGTAGCGGCTGGTGATCTCGGCGGCCGCGCCGATCACGCGCTCGTCGTTGGCCAGGCCGAGGTAGTCGTTGGTGGAAAATTGAAGGACGCTGCGCCCGTCGAGGTCCATCCACGGTCCGGCGTTGGCGATGGGCATCCGCCGGTAGAGCACGCCCTCGGCCTTGCGGCGGTGCTGCTCCTCCACGATGCGCGACTGGGCCATGAACTTGACGCACTTGTCGAAGACATCCGGCATAGATGGCCTTCATACAGAGCCGCGGCGTCTCGCCGCGGACGCCGCGCGGGGCGGCGCCAACTTCAAGTGCGTCCGCCGCGACACCTGCCGCCTCCGTCAGGCGGGCAGGCCCGGCGGCTCCGCGCGGGGAATAGAACACTTTTCCCTGTCAAAGGCAAGCGGGCAGTGGGTATCTTCCGCCGCGCGTGACGCAGCCGTACGCGCCGCAGCCGGGTGCCACCCATGGGAATCGCCGCCGCCATCCTGAACCTCCACGCCCGCCGCAAGTGGCGGGCCTTCGAGGCCGCCTGCGCGCGCCCGGAAGACGCCCAGCGGCGGGTCCTGCGCGAGCTGCTCGCCCGCGCCGCCGACACCGAATGGGGCAGGCGCTACGGCTTTGCCGACATCGCCACGCCCGAGCAGTTCCGCTCGCGCGTGCCCCTGACGCCCTACGAGCAGGCCGCGCCCCACTGGCACCGCGCATTCGACGGCGCTTCCGACGTGGCCTGGCCCGGGCACGTGCGCCACTTCGCCATCTCCTCCGGCACGACGGCCGGGGAGAAGCTGCTGCCCGTCACGCGCGACGCGACGCGCAGCAACCTGCGTGCCGGCGGGCTGCTGGCGGCGATGCTGGTGCGGCGGGGCGGCGCCGCCGCCGTCGCCGACGGCAAGTTCCTGTACCTCGGCGGCTCCACCACCCTGCGCCGCCACGGGCAGTGCCTCGTCGGCGACGCCTCCGGCATCGTCGCGCGGCACATCCCGCTGCTGGCTCGCGGCCGCCGGCTGCCCGAGGCCGACATCGCCGCCGTTACCAACTGGGAGGAGAAGATCGACCGCATCGTCGCTCGCTACCTGGCCGCCGACGTGGCCGCACTCAGCGCCTGCCCGTCGTGGGCGGCGATGCTGTTCCGACGCATGCGCCAGGCCGACGCCGAGCGCAGCGGCCGGCAGCGCACCATCGGCCAGCTCTGGCCGAAGCTGCGGTTCTTCGTCAGCTACGGCATGGCGTTCGAGCCCTACCGGACCGCGTTCGAGCAGTACATCGGCCGAGCGGTTCACTACGTGGACACCTACTCCTCCAGCGAGGGCGGCATGGCGGCCGTCCAGGAAGACGACCGCGGGCCGCTTCGCCTGATCGTGGACAACGGCGTGTTCTACGAGTTCGTCGAGGCCGGGCGCGCGGGCGAGGCCGACGCGCCGCGGCTGCACGTCGGCGAGGTGGCCGAGGGCGTCGATTACGCCGTCGCGCTGACGACCAACGGGGGCATCTGGGCCTATCCGCTCGGCGACGTGGTGCGATTCGTCTCGCTGCGCCCGCCGCGGATCGTGTTTGCCGGGCGGACGGGGATTTCGCTCAGCGCCTTCGGCGAGCACGTGACCGGCGAGATGATCGAGCAGGCCGTCGCCGCCGCGTGCGAGGCGGCCGGGGCCTCCGTCGCCGACTACACCGTCGCGCCGCGCTTCCCCTCGCCCGACACGCCCGTGCCCGCACACCGGTGGGTGGTGGAGTTCGACCGCGCCCCGACCGACGCGGCCGCGTTCGCCGCCGCCCTCGACGCCGCCCTGCGACGCCGCTGCGAGGACTACGACGCGCACCGCGCGGACGACTACGGCCTGGCTCCGCCAGTCCTGCTGCCCGTCCCGCCCGGGACGTTCTACCAGTGGATGAAGCGGCACGGCAAGCTCGGCGGGCAGCACAAGGTCCCCCGCGTCGCGCGGAGCGAGGAGATGTTCGACGAGCTGATGGAAATCTCGCGGCAGAAGCGGGCATGACCGCCCCCGCGGCGGCCGGACGCCCCGGACACCGCTCAAGGAGACCCCGCATGACAACCGAAACCGTGCAGCCGCCGTTCCGCGCCCGCTTGGCCGGGACGCTTCAGGGCGCCGTCATCGGCGCCGAGCTGGGCTTCATCCGCAACGCCGAGCCGGGCCAGCTCCACCTCGCCCACCCGCGCGAGATGTTCGACCTGTCGCTGCGCCGCCCGGCGCTGCCGAAGGCGACCCCCGGCCGCCTCGACTGCCTGCCCGTCACGCCATTTGTCGACCTGGGCGTGCGGGCCTACCTGCGCAAGGGCGGGCGGGCGACGTGCGAGGACCTGGCCGCGGTGCTGGCCGACCACGAGGGCATTGCCGCACCGGCCTTCGGCTGGGACACGGTGCATTCCGTCCAGGAGACGCTCAAGGAGGGCATGCCCGCGCGCCTCAACGGCCTGCTCCGCGCACCGTGCGGGCTGATCTGCGCCGCCATGCCCGCCGTCGGCATCTACCACTTCGCCGACCCGGAGTACGCCTACCTCGACGGCATGGAGCTGGCGTCGGTGGCCCAGGGCCGGCAGGGAGCGCAATGGGCGGGCCTGTGCGCCGCCGCCGTCGCCGCCGCCCTCGCCCCGCGCGCCACGGCCGAGTCCGTCGTCGAGGCCGTCCTCGACATCGCCAAGCGCGACGCGCCCGACCTGGCCAACCGCTGGCAGCGGCGGATGGGCCGCGCCTCGCGGCTGGCGCGGCAGGCGCGCGACGACTTCGCCGCCTGGTGGTACCACAACGGCGGGCAGTCCAGCGACGAGGACAACTGGCCCGCCTGGGAGCCGCTGGGCTGCGTCCTGCCGCTGATGGGGCCCTTCGGCGCCGACGCGCGCCTGCTCCTGACGCTGCTGGTCACCCCGCCGCACGGGGCGTGGACGGCCGCTCTGGCCGGCGGGCATTCCACCGCCGCCGCCGTCGCCGGCGCCATCCTCGGCGCCCTGGGCGGGCCCGACGCCTTCCCCGACGAGTGGCGCCGCTGGGCCGAGCCGCAGACTGCCGCCTGGCTACCCCTCCACGACCTCGTCTCCTCGCGCCTGGCTGTCGAGGCCCGGATCGTGCGCGACACCGAGGCGCTGGCGGCCGGCGACGCGGGCGGCCCGTCGCGCCTGTTCGACAAGGTTTGCGGCTGCCTGCTGGCCGGGGCCATCGGCAACGCCATGGGCTCGCCCGTGGAGGGGCGGATGTACTGGGAGATCGACGAGAAGCACCCCGGCGGCATCCGCACCGTGCTCGACCCGGCCCGCCTGGAAGGCGAGGACGACAACCAGATGGCCATGCTGCTGGTGGAGACCTACTTGCGGCGGGAGGGGCTGCCCGTCCAGGCCGCCCACTTCGCCGAAACGTGGGCCCGGCGCCTCAACCGCCACCATTTCTTCGTGCTGTGCATGGGGCACGCCTACGACCTCATCCGACGCGGCGCCGACCCGCGGATCATCGGCCACTGGAGCGTCGTCACCGGCTCGACCGTGATGGCCCTCGAACCGGTCGGCGTCTTCCACGCCATGGACGGCGACTTCGCCGCCATCGACGCCACCGCCGTCGCCTACATGTACCAGCGCGGGCTGGACGTGACGGCCGCCGCCATGCTCGCCGCCACCGTGGCCGAGGCGATGCGCCCGGAGGCGACCGTGGACAGCGTCTGCGCCGCCGCCGTCGGCGCCGCCCCGGCCGGGCCGCTGCGCACGTTCGACCGCCGCCCGTTCGCCAGCGCGCGCGATTACGTCTCGGCCTGCCTGGACATCGCCGACCGGTACGACGACGTGCTGGCCGCCCGCAAGGAGCTCTACGACCGCTGCCTGCTGTACCACATGATCGACCCGCTGGAGCTGTGGGGCTTCGCGCTGGCGATGTTCAAGATCGCCCGCGGCGACGTTCGCCAGGCCGCCATCGGCGGCACCAACATCGGGCGCGACAGCGACACGATTGCCGGCCGAGCCGCCATGCTCGCCGGAACGCTCCGCGGCGCCGGCGGCGTGCCCGCCGAGTGGATCGCCCTGTTCGGCGACCGCCCGCTGGAGCGAATCCGCCGCAACGCCCGCGCCCTGACGGACCTGCTGACCGGGCCGCGCCTCCGCCGCCTCGGCCTCCGCCAAGCCGTCGGCGCAGGCGGCGACGGTTCCCCCCCGGCCGCAAGCCCGCGCTGAGGACAGCGACGACGATCCCTCCCCGCCCCGGCCGCTCCCTGCTCGACATTCGAGGTTTCCCGACGTACGTCGGGATTCGGCCCTCTGCCGGCCCTATGGGCCTCCCCTTCTTTGGGGGTGCGCTCCCCATCCCCGCCCTCACGGACGGCGCTACGCTATCCCGGCCCTCCAGGCCTGCGTTCGGCGTTCGGCGTTGCGCGCTCCGGCCACGGGTTCCGTGTTCCGGCTTCCGTGTTCGGCGTTCGGCGTTCGGTGTTCTGCCTGCCTCCCGCCCCCACGGGGCTTGTCCCCGTGGAGCGATGATTGGGCGCCTACAGCGGCGCCCGCCCCTTCTTGTTCGACGTTCGGCGTTCGACGTTCGGCGTTCGGCGTTCGTCCCCCTCCCGCCCCCGCCG
>Ga0172364_10000882_pt1 | contig 22280 bp, 23 predicted proteins | sample LakKivSesite10cm_FD_114545 | JGI IMG/M metagenome (GOLD analysis project Ga0172364, IMG submission 114545) | Sediment microbial communities from Lake Kivu, Rwanda - Sediment site 10cm | ecosystem: Environmental > Aquatic > Freshwater > Lake > Sediment | place: Rwanda: Western Province, Lake... | reverse complement strand
TATATGCAAGAGAGCCTGTTCCCGTCATTATCGCGAACAGGAACAAAAGCAGCATCCATGGAGTTTTTTGCCTGTAAGTGTTCAATACGTCAGATTGTTGTATTTGTATGTTAGTTTATTTCTTCCTGAATATATTTCTGATCACACTCTCTTTCTTTACAACCGGCGGGGCTGTATCCGCTTTCACAGTATCGGTTTCATCCCATGTTATTTTGAATCTGGGCGTACCGGCCTGTGGTTTCTGCTGAACTGAGGTATCATTTTTAAACCACCCGTATTCCTGATTGAGGATTGTTTTAAGGTTCTGTCTTTCAGCTTTGATATTGCTTTTTATTCCTTCAGCCGCAGCTTTTACATCATATCCTACCTTTATGTCATCTCCTTTATCCTCGATCCTGAGAAATAAGGATGTCCTGCCGAGCCCGTCATCCCTGACAGCACCGAATTCAGTTGTGTTAGGTTTCGGTTTCTTCAGCTTTTTACTGAGCAGTTCAGAAAGTAATATTTTAATATGATATTCATAATCGTTATCAAAACTGTGCTGCCCGCTTGCAGACAGATCTGCTGCAGATGATTTGATATCCATCTGGGGTGTAAAAAGAACATTATTTCTTATAAAAAAGTCATTTTCAAGTTTTTCAAACCGGATATTCTCAAGTTCAGACAGTTCAATGAAAGAAGAAAGGCTCTTCAAAGGATCAAAGCCGGCCAGAACTCCGTTGGTAATGGTATATTTACCCTCGGCAGTGAGGGATTTCATAACCGGTTTCATCAGTGAATCCATAGGCATAAGAATCGATATTTTTCCCGAAAGGGTGCCGTCAAGGTTCTCGGATTTGATAAAATCCTGACCAAAGTTATTGAATGAAACGAAAGTCTTTTTTATGTTGATATCCTCAAGTGTGAACATTCCTCTTCCCAAAAATGATTTGTCAGTATTCTGAACAATAAAACCGTCACCGGAGATCAACCCATCCAGGGAATTTAATACCAGTGTTTTAATATTTATGATCCTTGGTTTGTAACTTATAACTCCTTTTACCTTTCCGGAACGGAAATCTCTGAACCGCAGGGAATCAGTTGTGAAATTAAGGTCGAAAATAACATCTCCGGGCAGTGATACAGCTTTGTTGTCAGATGCTGTAGTGTCATTTGTAAATGATTCAGGGAAAAGAGATTCGGGGATCAATTTAGTGCACGTGGCATCGGCCGTGAATGACAGGATAACCGGATCACCCAGCATCCATCCGGGTAGATTAATAAAACTCCCGTTAACAGTAAAATCATGGCCCCGGTATTTAAAGCTGAAATTCTCAGCAGCTATTATTTCATCAATATGAAGTGATCCAGTCACCTTCTCGAAATTGAGATTACTCTCTTTAAGGCCTATTCCGAATGAATTGAAATGCATATCGGCAGCAGGATCAAGGTTTAAAAGATCCCTGATCGAATACTTCTTTTTTTCCGGAATGAATCCATGCAATTTAAGAACGACGTCAGCAGATCCTTCAGACATCCCTATTTCCCTGATATTGAAGAAGTCCTTCAGTTCGGAAGGAATTACTTTCCCACTAAGGAGAATGTCTGTTTGCAGACTGTCAAAATCCGTAAAGAAAAAGAATCCTGAATAGGCGGCTGAGCCCAGATTCCCTTTAAAATTATTGATTGTTAGCATGCTGGTAGCCGGGGTCCGCTCTGATCCGTTGCTGAATAAACAATTGAATGACAGATCTTTTATTGTCAGGGCAGAATTGAGATAAGATACTGATCCGTTTTCCAGAGTACTGGAAATCTCTATCCCGGGGTTGATGGTACCTGCAGCCAGTCCGGTTATTTTGCCTGTTATACTCAGTTTTCCTTCAGGATTGTATCCGGACACCTGCCTGCTGAAGCTTTCAGGAAGGTAATTCCTGATACCTGAAATATCTATATTATCCCCTGTAAGGGCCAGATCAAGGATATCATCTGAGGAGACCGTACCGCTCAATCCGAAAGTGTAACCATCGAAGATTAATGAGCTTTTATCAAAAACAACCCCGTTGTCAGAACTGTGCAGGCTGACATCAACGATTGTTGATATGCTTTTTGAAACGGTGAAATCATAAAGTCTGAACAGGTTGATCTGCAACTGGGCATCGGCATTGAAATCGATTTTTTCCCCGGCAATCCTGCTCTTCAGCCTGCCATTACCGATCAGGCCTTTAATAACAAGACTGGTTGCAGAATTGATATAAGAAGCCTTCAGTTCCTGCAGGTTAATCCTGTCTAGGTTCAGAACAAATTCTTTTTCCTTTTCACTGTTCGCGGTATCCCCGACAGCAATATCATAATTAACCCTTCCTGCCGTATCGGCAAGGAGAATGAGAACCCCTTGTTTTATCCCTATCCTTCCGATATTATATACTCCATTGATAACATCAGTTATCCTGAATTCGACAGATACCGATCTGGCTGACAGAAGTGTATCGGTACTGACATCACTAAAACACGAAGTATCAAAACCCGGGGAGGAATGAACCAGCACATTTTTCAGTTCGAGACTGGCGTTCGGGAACTTCCTGAGAAAGGATAAACTGACGGATCCTATATCGAATTTTGTTGTGATCTTTTCATTTAAAGATCTGATAATGACCTCCGCCACTTTGTCGCGGAAAATAAAGGAAGCGGTAAATAATGCAATTATAAAAACAATGACAACAACAGCAATAACCTTGAATATCTTTATTAAAAGTTTCATTTAAAGGATTGATTCCTGTTCACCGGTTTCATAACGATGAACAAAGGTAATTCATTTGAATTAAAATGAATTTATGACAGGAGAAATGAAAAATCATCTTCGGGCCCGAGTTCTGCCGGCAAAATTCCTTTCCTGAATATTCTGGCTTTCCGCGGACCTGTAAGCCACATCCTGTTATCTGTCACTGTCAGCATTGTTCCCTCCCGAAGGCCGACAACATACAGATCGGGATTTACCTCAATGAATTCCTCTATACGCTGTTCCCTTGTTTCGCCTGCATGTCCTTGAGGATTGGCATCGAGATAGTGCGGATTTATCTGGAAAGGGATAAGATTGAAAGCATCAAACGAATCCGGCTGAACAACAGGCATATCGTTGGTTGTCCTGATGGAAGGACAGGCAACGTTTGACCCGGCACTCCATCCGATATATGGTGTTCCTGCGAGGACTTTTTCTCTTACTGGTTCAATGAGGTTCATTTCCCTGATATTCTTAAGAAGCTTCCATGTGTTGCCGCCACCCACAACAATAGCAGCAGCATCTTTTATTGCTGCTGCAGGATCTTTGAATCTGTGCAGGGAGACAATATCATGACCTATCCCGCGGAATCTTTCCGCGACTTTATGCTCATAGGCATCATATGAAAAAGTCACAGCGGCGAAGGGGATGAAAAGCGCTTTTACGGGAACCGGACCCAGGAAATCACGGATATTATCTTTCGGATAGTCCAGGTATGGTTCTCCGGGATTTGTCGAATTGCTGATAAGTAATAGTCTCATATACAGGATAGTATTGTTAATTATTACCGGGCAGGTCGCCGATTCTGATGATTGAGTGATTTTCAGGATTATTGTTCACTGTGACCTGATAGAATGAGTTATTTAATATACTAAATATCAGAACCTTGCCGCTCAGAACCTCGCCTGTTCCCGTTATTATTTTAATCACCTCATTTGCCATGAAAGTACCTGTTATTCCCGGAAGAACGCCCATAAGACCCACCTCTGCGGGAACAGGATTCTTAAATTTTTCCCCTTCAATGAAAGGATTGTAACATCTGTATGTAGGGCCGCCATTGTAATTAAAGACTGAAATCTCCCCCTCATATTTGTAAATTGCTCCATGAACCATTGGCTTACCGAGAATTACACAGGTATCATTAATTACGTACCTTGTTTCCGGATTGTCTGTCGCGTCGACAATTACATCATAATCCTTCAGAATACGAATTGAATTTGAAGCGTCAAGGCGGAGGTTAATAATCTCAATATCAACCATCGGATTCAGCCTGCCCAGGTGATTTTTTGCAATTATGGATTTCAGTTTACCGACATCTTCAGATCCGTAAAGGATTTGCCTCTGAAGATTTACCTCATCAACCATATCGAATTCAACTATTGCCACCCTGCCGATCCCGGCTGCAACAAGGTACTGGAGTACAGGACATCCCAGTCCTCCGGCACCGATAACGATCACAGATGCTTTTTTCAGCTTCTCCTGCCCTTCAACACCAAATTCAGGAATCATTATCTGTTTCCTGTACCTTCTTAGTTCGCGTGGTGTCAGAATACTGTCTGACATAGCTGATAGTAATTTTGTTTCTGCAAATATACAGTGAAGAAGGGATCAGACAAAAAATATGTAGATGCACCATGCATGGTGCATCTACATATTTTACAACACCGGAAAATTATCTTATTAATCGATCGTGAATGCTATTCCGATTTCAAATGGAAAGAGATCAACGCCTCCCGGGCTTTTCCCTGTTTTGAACAGGGGCGTCATGAAATATGTACCATAAATCTGGAAATTCTCATAACCTATCCTTGCCGTAGCTCCATACCTCAGCAGGTTCAGGCTGAAATCACCGTCAGACCTGACCTTGTCGCCATCTTCATATATCATTTTTGAATATGACATCAGTTTTACGGCTCCGATAGGTCCGGCTGCAATATTGAGGTGATTATGGTCTGTCGGCAGCTGAATCTCAAGAAGAACAGGGATGTTGAAATAAAGAGTCGTGACTTTTGACTTTTTAAGCGGGGCTCCCGGATCGAGAATTTCAACAACACCGTCTGTCCCTTTCTGAATATTATTATTCCCGTCGAACCGGTAATTGTTCCAGTTCAGTCCTAGACCGGTCACCAGGCCTATTCTTCTTGTCAGTCCCATGCTCAGCTGGGAAAAATTCAGGTTAAAGTTCATAGCCTTGCCTGAATGAAGCGACATGAAATTAATGTCATCAGGCAGGACCAGGCTGTTATCGTTTGTAAGGTAATTATTGAATCCAAGTTCAATACCTGCCCAATGACCTTTAAAACGTCTTCTTCTGCTTTCACGTTCATCATCCGGATTATCAGATTCATCCTGACGGTATTCATCTCTATTCCTGTAATTCTGAAAATCCAGCTTTGGACCCTTGCCCTCGAGCGATTCAAGGATTGTCAATCCCCTGTTGCCGATACGGACGCTTAAGGCCTCATTCCCGTCTTCAAACACAAGCTTATTGTCGCCGATAACAACCTTTGTAATTTCACTGGTGTCTGCAACAGCTTTCTTCTGCTCCGAAATTTTACTTTCCGCAGAGGTTTCCTGGCTGAACCCCTGGATTATTATCACTGCTGATGATAAAAATATGATTCCAATCTTTTTCATGTTATTCTTTTTACTGTTCCTGCTGCTGTGACGCAGAACCATATCAATAAGTTACGGCAGGGGTTCACTTTTCTTTACAGGGGCATTGAATTTCAGCAGGCGTGAACTGAAATAAACTGATTTAAGGTCGCCTTCCTCGTCATTGTTCATTACAAGTGTCATATCCCACCCAAGCAGCTTGTTAAGACCATCTATTCCTGCTTCCGCGATCTCGTAGGATTTAATAGGCGCATCATTTAAAACCGGCTCCTTCAGTATTTTTTCACGGAAGGTTCTTGCAATGAACCTGCTCACCCTGCTCCTGTCTTCATCATACGATTCAATGATGAAACTGTTATTGGTTGTTGCAATTAAAAGTTCCTGTCTTACCGGCATTATCTCAGGCATTACCGAAACAGGAATATGCCTGATCTCAGGTATCGATGACCTTGCAATAACCGGTGTTGTGTCAGCAGCAGCCAGGACAGCTGTTTGCGTGGTTTTAACTCCGGCAGAAATAATCCTGGGGCTTACGACAGGAATTGCTTTGTTCAGATCCTTTCCGGCAGGTTCTCCGGCTGGTGCTGTATAGACTTTCGTTCTCTCCTCAGAGGCGGGGGCGGGTAGTGATACCGAAGCATTGACCTGTTCACCTTCAGGGTTATAGTCGGAAGTATACCTGGATAAGAAGATATAACCGGATATCAGAATTGCAGTAGCCGCAGCTGCACTCAGTCCTATTGATGCAAGCCGGAATACTTTTGCTCCGGGAGTCTGTTTTTTAAGTGAATTTTTGTTTTTGTAGACCACATGAGGTGGAGTCAGCCTTGTTTTTTGTATAGTGTCAAACACTTTTTTATTTTCATTGCTCAAATCTGTAAACTGTTTAAGATCTGACAACTGTTCATGTGTTATATCATTTTCAAGGTATGCAACGGAAAGTAATTCAACCTGTTGCAGTGGAAGATCCGCGGCGGTTTTTTTCAGAGAATCTTTCGCCCGGAACTTATCAGCACCGGCTGGGAGCTGTGTGAGGTATAATGAATCAGCTTCCTCCCTAAGGTCAGGATTTGCCTCAAGGAAAGCCATCAGCTTTTCGGCGGCTGTCTTATCCAGTTTCCCGTCGAGCCAGTCTATGATCCATATTTCGTAGTTTGATCTGTCGGGGTTCATGGCTATATGACTGATTCTATTTTTCCGATATAATTTTTCAGAGCAAGCCTGCCCCTGTAAATATTTATTTTGACCTGGGCTTCGCTCAGACCCGTTATTTCACCTATTTCCTTATAGCTGTATCCTTCATAATCGCGTAGAAGAACGGCGGACCTTTGTTGTTCGGGTAATTTCTCAAGAGCTGCATGAAGAACCTCGTTGAGATCTGAATACTGGGACTCATGCAGCATGTCTGTCTGATGATATTCTTCCAGTAATGTCATCCTCTTTTCCTTCCTGATAATATCAATCATGGCATGGTAGGCTGTTGAGAAAAGCCATGATTTAACAACAACATATTCAATTTCAGCAACATGTCTCCATAACTTTTCATAGCTGTCCTGTACAATATCATTAGCCCGGTCTTCATCTTTGAGATCGGCGCGGATGAAACGGTAAACTGAATCGGCAAACTCCTCAACGGCTTTGTTATATTCCCTGACTGTCATAAAACGTTTTACAGGATAAAGACGGATAATTATATACAAATGTTACAATCCGTTATAAAAAAAGTAGACACGTTGCATGCAACGTGTCTACGAAATATTAATTGGATTATTATCAATTCATTTCTTGAGCTGGTACACCCTTACCCAATCGATTTCCATTGATGTCATTCCGCCAACCGGCTTGTCGAGGCCTCCTGAAAGAACAATATACATAGGTTCGCCTGGCACATCAGATGTTTGTGTAAACACTTCTGTATCATTGATTTTCCAGACCAGTTTATCGGGTGTCCATTCAAGGGAGTAAATGAAAAAGTCGTTTGCATATTTTGCCCCTATTTTGGTAACGGCTTTTTTCTCGGGAGCCGGGAAGTAGCTGAACTGGACTTTCCCGTTTGCTGTGCGGCATACATCAATATGAGGAGTGATTTTATCCGAAAGCATCCAGAAAGCAGATTTTGCGGCAGGATTACCAAGCTTGACCTTTGCTTTAAAAGTACCGTATTTCTGACGGAAGCTTTTTCCTGTATTTACTAAACCGGATGTATAAGCAAGTTCCTTTGTTTTAAAACCATCCTTGCTCCACACTTTACCGTTGATTTTCTGAGGTTTGGTGAATATTTTCAGAAGGCTGCCGCGGATCTCGAAATTATCCTTTTCGGTATATGCCTGGAGGTCGGATTCAACTGAATACCGGTCGTGCAGTAGTTTATCGCCCCAGTAATAATTTGTAAGCCAGGTATTTGTATCAAGCTTGTCGCCTTCAAATTCCTCACTGAAAGTGAGTTCTCTCTGTTTCAGTATGTCGAATTTATTTGAATCCTTAACCTTGAAGTACCAAAGGATATCTTCGTTCTTTTTCAGTTTGTCAAATTCCTGGATCTGTTTGAACATTTCCGTTTTTTCAAATCTCTTTTTATCGAGCAGGTAGTTTTTCTTTTCTTTAAACTCGGGTGTGGCCACATAATCCTTGAGTTCGTTATATCTTGCAAGTCTTGTTGATCCGTCTGTATTAAGGAAATTGGCATACTCTTTTGATTTTTTGAAGATGTAATAATCCTTTATTTCCGGGCTGCCTTTAAGGCGGTTGAACTCATCGAGGATTTTTGAATCTTCAGATCCCTTGAATTCCTTTGTTTTCATTTTTTCTTTGAATTCCAGGGACGTAACAGTTTTTTCAAGCGATTCATACCTTGAAATTTTCTCCGAACCGTCAAGTTCCCTGAATTTTTTCAGGGCAGAACCGGCAACAGTCCTGAAATACAGCACTATATCTTTTGCTTTCTGAAGCGACAGGAATTCTTTTTCTTTGGCAAATTCCTCAGAATTCCTGTAGCTGAGAGACTCGATCTCTTTCTTTTTATTAAGGAAATCTGAAGAGGTAGTCAGGTCTTTCAGTTCATTATATCTCTTGAGAGTATCGGAATCTGTAAAAGCTGTAAGTTTATCAAATTCAGCTATCAATGCCTTTTCCGTCTGCTCAATTTTTGCGGTTGATGGGATCAATCCCAGTAGTAACTTGAGACTTGCCATTGTAAATTGTTTTAGGTACAAATGATAAAGATAGAAAATCTTTTTTTAATAATTATAAACGGTTTTCAAATAATAGGTTTCAGGGATAACGGGATGAGAAGATGGATGTTGCCAGAAAATGGAAATTGAGGTTAAAAAGGAATTGAAACTCAAATAGGATTCTGTAAACCGGGAATCATAATATGGAGATCAGAAGCAGGTTTTTGTCAATCCGGGCGAAAAAAAGGTCCAAAAAATTTGGAAGTAACATTAATTTGTTTTATCTTTGACTGAACGCTCAATCAAAAACAGGATTTGACCAATATATGATTAGAAAAGTTTATTGACTAAATGTTCATTCAAAATGTCGCCGAGATCAAAAGAACAATTCGAGGAATTAAGAGAAGAAAAAAAAGCCCTTATAATGGATGTCGCCCTCCATCATTTCGCAAACCTGGGTTACAGGGCCACCACCATTAACCATCTTGCAAAACATGCAGGAATCTCAAAGGGACTTATGTATAATTATTTCAGCAGCAAGGAAGACCTCCTCTCCGCGATAATAGATAGATCAGTAAGCGAATTATACAGTTATTTCGACCTGAACAGGGACGGATACCTCTCCGAGGATGAATTCGAATACTTCATACGCAGAATGGCCCGCCTGCTTAATGAAAAACAAAACTTCTGGAGACTGTTCTTCCAGGTGCTCATGCAGAATGAAGTCAGAATTCAGTTCCTGAACACGTTCCTTGGCACGGAAACCCTCCTGAGGCCGACTCAAAATTACAAGGAAGGATCATTCATATCAAATATCATGAAGATGATCACTGAGTACTTCGTAAGAAAAAAAGAAACCCGCGGATCTGATTATGATCCTTACCTGGAGCTTAACATGTTCATCCTTACTCTCAAGGGATTTGCTTTAACTTATATCTATGTGGATGAAGATGTGGATGAATACTTCAGTAAAACAGTTGATTATATCGTTGATACATATAAATGACGATCGTGAAAAAAAAGGTACCATTCAGCATAATTGCATCAATCCTTCTTATAAATTCAGGAGGACTCTTTGCACAATCATTGACACCGACTGAAATTATCAGGACGGCCGATGAAAAATTCAAGGGTGAACAGACCGGCTACAGCGTGATGGCAATGACCATTGTAAGACCTTCCTGGCAGAGGACAGTTGAATTCAAATCGTGGGCCAAGGAGAATGATTATGCCCTGACCCTCGTTACCGCCCCGGCACGTGAAAAAGGACAATCATTCCTTAAACGCGGGAACGAAATGTGGAGCTGGAATCCATCAATAAACAGGCTTATTAAACTGCCCCCGTCAATGATGTCCCAGGGCTGGATGGGCTCTGATTATACAAATGATGATATCCTTAGAGAGTCTTCCGTTGTGGACGATTACAACCATACCCTGGAAGGTGAAGAGTCAATAGACGAACATCCATGTTATAAAGTTAAGCTGACGGCAAAACCGGAAGCTGATGTATTATGGGGATCCCAGATATGGTGGGTGGATAAAAAAGAGTTCATAACCCTCAGGGCTGAGCTTTATGACGAGGATGGTTACCTTGTAAGATCAGAGACCGCATCTGATCTGAAAATAATGGATGGCAGGCTTCTCCCGACACTGATTGAACTTGTTCCTGCAGATACGGAAGGACAAAAAACCGTGCTGAAGATTCTTGAAATGAAGTTCAATATAAAAATTGATGAGAGCTTCTTCTCACAGCAGAATATGAAAACGATAAGATAAACCAGTAACAAGGAAAACTCATCAGAAATGAAATTGTAGTATGAAAGACTATCAACTGGCATGGAAAAACCTCTGGCGGAACAGGAGAAGAACCCTGATCACTGCCGCATCGGTATTCTTTGCCGTTTTTTTTGCGCTTGTAATGCGATCATTCCAGCTGGGGTCATATGACAGGATGTTCAAGAATGTCATTGAATCATATTCGGGGTATCTTCAGTTGCAGAATACTGACTATTTTGATGATCCGAATATTGATAACAGCTTTGAAATTGATACGGGTCTTATTGAAATAATAAAGGAAGATCCTAATGTAACTACTGTAGTGCCAAGACTTGAATCATTTGCGCTTGCCGCTGCCGGCAGTCACACACAGGGAGTAATGGTGCTGGGCATCGATCCTCAGGAGGAAGATAAAGTAATGAGTGTCAGTAAAAAGCTGGTAAAGTACAAGTTAACTCCTGATGTTGTTGAAGCATTAAAGAATGAAGGACTTCCGGATAAGACAAAAAAGTTACTGGATTTGTTTCTCAATGAAGCTTATTCCAGCGAAGCACGTCTTATGCTTGACCTCAGTATAAGTGAAGAGGACAGTACAGCCATTCTTCAGGTTATCAGGGAGAAGGCTGCTTTTAAAAATAATTACCTAGAAGGCGTTGAAGCCAGAGAAGTTCTGATAGGTGATGGCCTCTCAGAATACCTGAAGGCCGGAGTAGGTGATACGATTGTTCTTATGGGGCAGGGTTATCATGGGACAACTGCAGCAGGTAAGTACGTGATAAAGGGAATTATAAAGCTGCCCGCACCGGATTTTGATAATGTGATATTATATATTCCGATAGAAACGGCCAGGCAGCTTTACGCCGCACCAGGCATGGCTACATCTGCTGTAATAAGCCTTAATAGTAACTCCGACGATGAGATTTCAGAAACCTACAGTAGACTGACAAATATTGTCTCTGAACCTTTGACAATCAAAAAATGGCAGGAGATGAATGCACTGCTGGTAAACCAGATGGAAGCTGATAACAGGAGCGGTATGATAATGATCGCTGTACTTTATATGATTATTGCTTTCGGGGTTTTTGGAACCGTGCTGATGATGATGGCCGAAAGAAAAAGGGAATTCGGAATGCTGGTATCCATAGGGATGAAAAAGAGAAAACTCTCAAAAGTACTATCACTGGAAATGCTATTCATCGGGTTTATTGGAATAATAACAGGAGTTGCAGCATCAATACCCATAGTCTTTTATGGACACTACAACCCTCTCCGGTTTAAAGGTGAATATGCCCGTATGTATGAGGATTATGGATTTGAACCGGTAATGCCGACGATGCTGCCGGATACATTTTATTTATGGCAGATAGTTATCGTACTGATAATTCTGATGATCGCAATAGCGTTCAGCACGCGCAAAATCTTCAGAATGAATGTTATAAACGCATTAAGAGCATAATAAACCAAGAAGATGATAACAGCAATAGCCTGGAAAAACATCTGGAGAAACAAGACCAGAAGCCTGATAGTAATTACAGCAGTCACAATTGGAGTTTTTGCAGGAGTTTTCTCGATGGCCGCAATAAACAGTTCAGTTGTGCAGAGGATCAATGCTGCCGTCAATGAAGAGCTTTCCCATATTCAGGTAAATAACAAGGATTTCCGGAGAAGTGCGGATATTCAGAATGTTATCAGCAATTATCAGGAGGTTGTTTCTGAACTTGAGTCCACTCCGGGAGTGACAAAAACAACAGGAAGAATAATAGTCAGGGGCATTGCATCCACTGCAACAAAAAGTGCAGGCGTGGAAATAAATGGAATTGATATTGAAAAGGAAAAAGAGATATTCACATTGTCAGAGAGACTGATTGCCGGGACCGGCAGCTATTTTGAGTCTGACACCAAATTCAATACGGCATTCATCGGTGAAAAGCTGGCTAAAGAACTGAATATTATCAGATATATGATAACCCCTGAAGCCATTACTGCACTTAAAAATGACGGCATACCTGCAGATGTTATAAGTAAAATTGAAGCACTTCAGGGAGAACGGTTTACATCCGACAAGAAATTTGAAAAGGCTTATGAAAAGATACTTGAATCCGGTGATACAAAAAAATATGGCTGGAAAATAAAGGAAGCAGCATGGTCTTACAGGGAAGGTTCAAAACTGATCCTGACATTTTTGGATGCGGATAACAACCAGACCGGAGCTGCATTCAGGGTAAGCGGCATATTCAGGACTAACAACGATATGTTTGAATCCATCTCGCTGTTTGTTCCGATTGAGGAACTGAGGCAGCTGACAGGGATGAGGGAAGGTACGTATCACAGGGTAATTGCCAGACTCAGTGATAATGAAATCACGAATCAGGCAACCCCCGTAATCAGAGAAAAGCTGGATGATTATGAGGTGCTGAACTGGAAGGAAATTCAGCCTGATCTTGCTATGATGGCTGATTTCATGAACCAGATCTATTCTGTTTTCATGGTCATTATTCTGGCCGCCCTTTCATTCGGAATTGTGAATACCATGCTCATGGCGGTTCTTGAGCGGACCAGGGAGCTGGGAATGCTTATGGCTATTGGGATGAACCGCCGTAAAATTTTCATAATGATAATGCTGGAGTCAGTTTTTCTGTCAATTGTAGGAGGTTTTACAGGAATGGCTGTAAGTGAGGTGGTAATTGCCATAACAGGAAGAACAGGTATAAACCTTGTTAAATATTCAGAGGGGATGGAAGCAATAGGGTACTCAGCCCACCTTTATCCGACTATTGATTCACAATTCTTTATAACGACAACCATTCTTATCGTTATTACAGGTATAATATCAGCGATATATCCTGCAAGGAAAGCATTGAAGCTTAATCCTGTTGAGGCAATAAGGAGCGAATAAAACCATTAAAAAACGAAATCATGGCAGTAGTGGAAATTAATAATGTCTTTAAGTCCTATCATGACACAGAAGTAGAAGTGAAGGCAATCAACGGAGTAACCCTGAGCTTTGAAAAGGGAGACTTTGCTGTAATAGTAGGACCTTCCGGATCCGGCAAAACCACTTTACTGAACCTGATCGGGGGCCTCGACCAGCCTACAGCAGGCGAGATCATCATAGCAGGTCACCGTCTGTCGGAGCTGAAACCTTCAGAACTTATAGATTTCAGGATGGACCATGTGGGATTTGTTTTTCAGTCATATAATCTCATCCCTGTTCTTACGGCTTCTGAAAATATTTCATTTATAATGAATCTCCAGAAATGGCCAAAGGAAAAAATGACGGCAAGAACAAACGAACTTCTTTCGTCGGTCGGCCTTTCTGACAGGCATAAAAGCCGTCCTTCCCAGCTGTCTGGAGGCCAGCAGCAAAGAGTTGCAGTAGCACGGGCACTTGCCACGCGTCCGGAATTCATCCTTGCAGATGAACCGACAGCAAACCTAGATTCGAAATCAGCAGAAGCACTTCTCGAAATTATGGAAAAGCTGAACCACGGGGAGGGGATGACATTCATCTTCTCAACTCATGATGTGAGAGTGATGAAAAGAGCCCACAGGGTAATTACTCTTGAAGACGGGAAGGTGGTTTCTGATCAAAAGCTTGAATAAAGGACAGATGCTTTGCATGAAAAGACTTCTAATCATAGTAATCACTCTAATAATTGCAGGATCAGATGTCTTGTCGCAGGAAGAAAAATCTAAGCATTTTGAGCTGAATGGTTACCTCACGACATTGCAAAGTGCAATGTTTGATACTCTTTCGGGGCCGTTCTTTTATGAGAACCTTCTTCACAACAGGCTAAATTTCAAAGGTTATATCAATAACAATGTTACCCTGGCCATTGAGCTCAGAAACCGGCTTTTCACAGGTGATATGGTCAGATCTTATTTCGGATATCCGGATTTAATTGGAACCGATGAAGGCTGGGCAGATATGTCGTGGAACATTATTGATAAACAGTCATTTTTCCTTAACACGACAATTGACAGAGTCTGGCTGGACCTGAATTTCAATAAGTTCCAGGCCAGGATCGGGAGGCAGAGAATAAACTGGGGACAGACATTCGTATGGAATCCAAATGATATTTTCAATGCATATTCATTTTTCGATTTTGATTATGTGGAGCGGCCCGGAAGCGATGCGATAAGGCTTCAGTATTATCCCTCGTTCTCGTCTGCAGTTGAAATTGCTGCTAAAATGGACAGTGATGACGATGTCACGGCAGCGGGTCTGTACCGGTTCAGCAGGTGGGGCTACGACATCCAGTTTCTGGCCGGATACTCGAACAGCTCGGATATTGTCGCAGGGGCGGGCTGGTCGGGAGCAATAGGTTCAGTGTCATTCAGGGGAGAGGGTTCATGGTTTCGTCCGGTTGAAAACTTCAGTGATACTACAGGAACTACGATTATAACTGCAGGTTTTGACAAGGTTTTCGGGAAAAACTCTATAGCCCAGATCCAGATTATGTATTGCAATAATCCTCTGAAGCTGAAAAATATTGCCGGATTCTATTCCCGTAACTTGTCTGCAAAAGACCTGGCCTTTTCTGAGTTTTCGGCATTCGGACAATTCACATGGGCTGCCACACCGCTGATGAACATAGGGATTTCCGGAATGTGGTTTCCTGACCTAGAAGGTTATTTTGCTGGTCCGTCATTTGACTATTCCCTCGCGGAAAATGTCGATTTCTCCTTGTTATGGCAGCACTTCAGGGCTGAAATGAACGGCACAAAAACCAGGATGAACCTGGCCTTTCTCCGTATCAGGTACAGTTTCTAGAATTTTAATACTTTTACCGCAGTAATCTGCAGGATACCCGGAATGGCACTGGTTCATGAATTTGAAAACAGCGGCAAATGGCTTTTCAGGAGAAGAAGCTGGCTTCCTGTTATTATGGTCGTTGCGGGTATTGTTATGATGTATCTTGGCAACAGGCAGGCAATAATTTTTGACCTGAGGGATGAAATGATCTTTTTGGGAATAAGCCTTTTTGGAGAGGCTGTTCGTATTTTTACGGTTGCATACGCGCCCAGAAACACATCCGGCCGGAACACAGAAGCAGGACAGATCGCTGATGAGCTTAATGTCACGGGTTTCTATTCAGTTGTCCGACATCCCCTGTATCTCGCCAATTTCTTTATGTGGCTGGGACCAGTCCTGTTCCTGAGATCGGCCTGGTTCACAGTGGTTTTCGGACTCATTTACTGGCTCTATTATGAAAGGATCATGTTTGCTGAAGAACAGTTCCTGAGAAGAAAATTCGGTGAAGAATATGATAAATGGTCTGAAACCGTAAGTGCTTTTATTCCGTTCTCATTCAGGTATATTCCGCCGAAACTGCATTTTTCAGTCAGAAATGTTCTGAAAAGAGAATACAACAGTTTCGTGAATGTGTTTTTGATTTTCCTGGTCCTCGACGTGTGCAGGAATTTTTTCCTCACTGAAAGGGTATTCTTTACACGGATATGGCTCCTGCTCTTTGCCGGAGCTGCCATGATATGGCTCATAGTGAGGACGATCCACAAGCTTACCAGGTGGCTGGAAGTGGAAGGGAGATAGCCTGCAGCCGCATGACACATCATTCTTGAAATCCTATGCTTTCATGAGAATAATAACAAGGGTCATATCATTTATGTTGTCAGTGCCGGTCTATATTTACCGTTACACTATCTCTCCTTTTATAAGGCCGTCGTGCCGCCATATTCCGTCATGTTCGCAATACATGCTGGATGCCTTGAAGATACACGGACCATTTTTCGGGTTCTTCATGGGATTGAACAGGATTCTCCGCTGCCGGCCAGGAGGCACTCATGGCTTCGATCCGGTGCCGGTGATCAGGTTTAAAAGATACAGAGCCCATTCCCGGTATAAGAAATGCAATCGTCTCAAACAATAAACAGTTAAGGATTAAAAATTGTTTAGCACCTAAACAATTCAGAAATTCAGTTCATCTTTAAGATGTTTATATCCAGCACGGCTTACAGGGAGCCGTTCGCCGCTTTTCAGGATTGCGATATGATTGTCTTTTCCGTATGGTTCAATACGGTTGATCTCAGTCACTTTGACAATATATGAACGATGCACCCTTACAAAATCGGTTCCCGGGAGGTTATCCTCGTAATATTTCATAGTCTGCTGCTTAAGCGCCTTTCCTGTTGAATGATGAATAATTACATAATCGTCCTGGGCCTCCACATATTTAAGCTGGTCGACAGGTATAAGGCTGATGGCATTGCCTTTTCTCACGACAATTCGATTCAGTGGGGAAGGAGTGCCGGGAAGTTTTTCGATCAGGTCTTGAGGTGAAGTTATTTCTTCCCTGCCTTTTCCGATCTTTTCAATTGCCTTCTTCACTGCACTCCGCAGGCGTTCTTTTGGGAATGGCTTCAGAAGATAGTCAATTGCATTGAGCTCAAAGGCTTTGATAGCAAACTGATCATAGGCTGTGGTGAATATTATCACCGGTTTTTCCGTCATAACCTCAATCAGCTCGAAACCTGTCAGCCTGGGCATCTGTATATCCAGGAAAACCAGGTCGGGTTTTGAAAATGAAATAGCTTTCAACCCGCAAAAACCGTCCGCGCACTCTTCAGTTATTTCAATTTCAGGAAAATCCTTAAGGTAATGCTTTAATATTTCTCTTGCCGGAGCTTCATCTTCAATGATGACCGTTTTGATCTTTTCCATTTCAGGTTGCGTAATCTGCAGGGATGTAAATTCTTACCGTAAAGATACAATTTTGTTTTTCTGTTTTCAATATTGCCCTGTTCCCATACAGTAATTCAAGGCGGCGCGACACATTTGAAAGCCCTGTGCCGGTGCCTTTCGCCGAAGCTGCTTCAGGATCAAAATTGTTGCTTATTGTCATTGCGATAAATCCGTCTGACGGAGATACAGAGGTCGTTATTGTGACCTTTTCTGTGCTTTCATAGACACCATGCTTGATTGCATTTTCGTATAAAGGCTGAAGAAGCATTACCGGGATTTTTGTTTCCATGCATCCGGGATCGATGTGTTCTTCAATTGAAAGTCTTTCTCCAAACCTCACTTTTTCTATGTCAAGGTAAAGGCGCAGGTTCTCGAGTTCGCTTCTCAGGGTCACGGGTTTTTCATCTTTCCTTGAAAGGGCATATCTCATGAAATCTGACAGTTTGATTACCATTGCCCTTGCTTTTTCCGGATCCGTTATTGTCAATGAGCTTACCGAATTGAGGCTGTTAAAAAGAAAATGCGGGTTGATCTGCGAGCGGAGCATTCTCAGCTCCGTTTCCTTGACGAGGCTTTCCAGCTTTGCCTCCCTGGCTTTTTTTTCAGAGAGGTTTGTAAGGCTCATGAAAAGATAATATGTAAGGACAATGAGGCTGTAAATAAATACCCCCGTGCCGATCCTGTAGGGAAAAGTTGCTGACCAGTAAGCGTCAAAATCTTCATTTCCGGGGAGCAGAAGCGGAATTATCAGCCTGGTTATGAGAATCCAGAATGTTATTGAAATGGCGCCTGTTATTATAAGGTTCATTACCAGGTTAAGAGGCCCTGTTTTGTCCCTGTTTATGAATGCGAAGGGATACCAGATCGACAACGCGAGGGCTGAGTAAATGAGCAGGGAAATGACCGCGTCAAGGATGCTTATATTTACAAAGCTGCCATATGCATAATAATATAAAAGTGCCTGGCCTGCCGCGAGGAAAAGCCAGACCAGCCACCAGACCACGAACCGGATCCTGTTTTCGAGTACAGGATGCTTCATGTCGGATTATTTATGATTTTTTACTTCACCTCCTCCGAATACAACAGCTCCTTTTATCACGAGCTGGCTTGTCCTGTCAAAATTCATTCCCGGGGCAAGCCTCCGTGAGTCGCTGAATCCTCCGAGGACAGGGGTGACTTCAATAGTGACAAACCAGTCGTCAGGTACAATTATGCCCACGCCGCCAAACACGGCAGCAACTTCAAGCACATTTCTGCCGGGAGCCAGTTTTGCCTTTGTCAGGTCGATATCTACTCCGCCGAAAACAGCAGACATCTTTCCTCCCTTGAAATTCTGTGATATTACCTGGCGCTCAGATCCGCTGAAGATGGTCACGTAATCCACATAATCATCGCTTTCAAGGCCCGTGGATGTAACAGAACCCCAGCCTCTGCGTTTTGTGACAATAAAGATAATGCCTATGATAATGAATATTGAAGGCCAGAACATGCTCATATGGAACGTCTCCCGGAAAATAAGGGGTATCATAAAGAAGCCGCCTACTGCCATTACTATTATACCAGCTGTCTTTTCCGTTGAACCCAGTGTCATCACGAGTCCTATTGTCACCAGAAGCATCGGCCAGCTGAATATTACATGATCGATAAAATCCGGGAAAAAGCCTGTATTTCTGATGACCAGAGCCAATCCTGCCAGAACCAGGATAACTCCTATCAGCACCCGGCTGTTGGGTGATTGATGTTCGTGTCTGTGACCGCGTTCATCTCTCAAGTCGTTTATTGTTTCCATGACTGTAAAGTTATTTGTTTCTTAATTATTTGTTTACTGTAACCTCTGCCTTTTGAATAAGGATGATATGATGAATGATATGCCCAGCACGATAATCACTGACGGCCAGTACAATGTCTTGATCAGGTGAGGGATCTCCACATAGTAGTCATCAATAAGAAACCAGCCTCCGCCTGCAATGAGAAGAATGCCTCCCAGGAAATGCAGGTTAAGCAAAAGAAGTATACCCACAAAAATCATTGCTGTTTCCCATGTAAAGTATTCCCTGACACTTCCGAGGTGCAGCATGTCGTTTGTGGCAACAAGGAGCGCCAGACCGAAGACAATGAAAAAAAGGCCGATGCTGATCTGCGGGTGGTGTTCCCTGTGGTGCCTTAATCTGTAATCGCGGTTTTTCATGTTATTTACTGTTTTCCGGTCAAAAATACCTCAGATTCTCTGACAGGGATATAATAAATCGGTAAATAGCGGTTTTATTACGGTAGATTGCGATTTTCAGCGGAAAATGTTACTTTTTGGTTGATAATTTTTTAAATTGAATAAGCTTTTATATTTTTGCAATCCAAAATTTTAATTGATGTCCGAACCATTTGCCATACCTGTAAGCGGGTTGAAAGAAGGACTTCACATTTATGATTTTGATATTAATAACGCGTTTTTTGACCAGTTTGAGGAATCGGAAATCAGGGAAGGTATTCTGAGTGTTTCAGTTACAGCGGACAGGAGATCTTCCCATATAGACCTTTTCATCAGGATCAAGGGAATTGTAACCATTACTTGTGACAGATGCCTGGGTGTTTTTTCATACCCTGTGGACTGCGGGAACAGGCTTCTTGTCAAATTTGGAAAAACACCTGATGATACTGATCCGGATATTGTCACAATTCCTTCCGATGAGCACGATTTTAACATGAGGCAGTATTTCTATGAGTATATAATGCTGGCCCTTCCGATACAGAAAATCCATCCGGCCGATAAGAACGGAGAAAACACATGCGATCCGGAAATGCTTAAAAGGCTTGATGAACATATTGTTCACGGAGAAAAAGAAAAAGGGACTGATCCCCGCTGGGATGAACTAAAGAAGCTTATGAATGAAAATTAAACAATAAAAAAATGCCAAATCCCAAACGCAAACATTCAAAGACCAGGAGAGATAAGCGCAGAACACACTATAAAGCAACCGCTCCGACAGTTGCGGTCTGTTCAAAATGCGGAGCTTCGGTACATTATCACAGGGTATGCCCTGAATGCGGATTTTACAGGGGAAAGCCTGCGATAAAGAAAGAAACTCCTGCATGAGTTTAACCTAACGGTAATACAATGAAAATCGGTCTCGATGTTATGGGTGGTGACTTCGCGCCGGATGCAGTTATTGAAGGTGCGGTTGATTCACTGAAACATTTGTCTTCAAATGATCAGCTGGTACTCATCGGAGATGAAAATGCCATTAACAGGAAACTGGAAGAATTGAAAACATCACCATCACATTTCCAGATTGTCCATACTTCACAGGTGATTGAAATGGGAGATGTGCCGGCAAAAGTCTATTCGCAGAAGCAGGATTCAAGTATTGCAGTCGGTTACAAGCTGTTGAAAAATAATGATATTGATGGCTTTTGCAGTGCCGGGAATACGGGTGCAATGCTCGTTGGAGCAAGCTATACGGTAAATGTGATACCCGGAGTAATAAGACCTGCCCTTGCATTGGTAGTGCCTTCAATTGACAATCGTCACTCGGTACTGCTGGATGTGGGCTTAAACATTGACTGCAAACCCGAAGTGCTTCTCCAGTATGGTATATTGGGGACTATTTTTGCCGAATACGTACTTGAAATCAACAATCCCGTCATCAAGCTGCTTAATATCGGAGAAGAGGAATCCAAAGGGACTTCTTCTCTGAAAGCTGCATATGAACTCATGAGGGATAATCCAAATTTAAATTTCCAGGGGAATATTGAAGCCAATTATATTTTCAGGGAAACTATGCCCGACGTAATCGTCTGTGACGGCTTTGTCGGAAATGTGATCGTAAAGCTGACAGAGGCATTACATTATATCCTTAAAACGAAGAACTTTAAGGATCCTTATTTTGACCGCCTCGATTTTGAAAACATCGGGGGGACTCCGATCGTCGGGATCAATGCGAATGTCGTTATCGGACATGGCGTCTCAGAGCGCAAAGCAATAATGAATATGATCCTTCAGACCTGGGCTGTAGTGCATGTCAACCTGGCCAGGAAGATCAAAGAAGCAATATAAATATGGAAAAAATCCATGCAGCCATCACAGGCATTCACGCCTGGGTTCCTGATTACAGGCTGACAAACCATGAACTCTCGAAAATGGTTGATACTTCCGATGAATGGATAATGCAGAGAGTCGGGATCAAAGAGAGACATATCCTCAAAGGTGAGGGGCTGGGCACTTCAGATCTCGGCGAAATGGCTGTCAGGGGCCTGCTTGAAAAAACAGGCACTTCTCCTCTGGATATAGATCTTCTGATTTGTGCAACCATAACTCCCGATATGGCATTTCCTGCCACGGCCAATATTATTTCAGATAAAGTTGGCATAAAAAATGCATGGAGCTTTGATCTCGGCGCAGCCTGTTCCGGCTTCCTGTTTGCCCTGCAGACCGCAACAACATACATTGAGTCAGGGAAATATAAAAAAGTCATTGTTGTAGGTGCCGATAAAATGTCTTCAATAACAGATTATACAGACCGTACGACCTGCCCGCTTTTTGGCGATGCTGCCGGGGCTGTTCTTGTTGAACCTGTAAATGAGGATTTTGGGGTGATGGATCATATATTCCATGTTGATGGTTCAGGCAGGAAGTTCCTTCATCTCAAGGCAGGCGGATCGGTAAAACCGGCTTCACATGAAACAGTGGATGCTAAGGAGCATTATGTTTACCAGGAGGGCCAGAGTGTTTTCAAGTTTGCTGTTGTCAACATGGCAGATGTAGCCGTCGAAATAATGGAGCGCAATAATCTTAAAGCCGAAGACATAGCATGGCTGGTACCGCACCAGGCAAACCTGAGAATCATCGATGCAACAGGACGCAGGATGGGACTTCCTCCTGAAAAGATAATGATCAATATTGAGAATTACGGGAATACCACTGCTGCAACAATTCCGCTGTGCATATGGGAATATGAAAAAAAGCTGAAAAAAGGCGATAAGATCATCCTGGCAGCTTTTGGCGGAGGCTTTACATGGGGCTCAATGTACCTGAAGTGGGCTTACGATCCGAAATAAAATATTGCCCCCCAGGGGCTGTCTCAAAAGTCAGTTTTTAACCACGAGGACACTAAGGTTTCACGAACGACAAAAAGGTGAATCACAATAAATCAATTCTTTGTGTCCTTCGTGAAATTCCTTTGTGCTCTTCGTGGTTAATGGTTTTCATCTTTTGAGACAACTTAATTTTATCTATTATTTTATTTAAGTACCCTTTAGGGTATTT
>Ga0172364_10000880_pt1 | contig 22296 bp, 20 predicted proteins | sample LakKivSesite10cm_FD_114545 | JGI IMG/M metagenome (GOLD analysis project Ga0172364, IMG submission 114545) | Sediment microbial communities from Lake Kivu, Rwanda - Sediment site 10cm | ecosystem: Environmental > Aquatic > Freshwater > Lake > Sediment | place: Rwanda: Western Province, Lake... | reverse complement strand
TTGGAACGAGTTGGGTTGCTGCAGACATAGCCACAGCTGCCGCCATTTGCTCCTGAACTCAACATGTGCCCGCAGAGAGAATAGGGCAGGGGCTCGGAAGTTCCTGAAGGGGAGTCTCCGGATGCTCAGAGCCACTGCGAGGGTTCCAAGGAGGCACAAGATTGATGGCTACGGGTGAAGGGCGTGTAGACACTGTGTTCGAAGTTCCCACTTTGCCTCTGGCCTCTGCAGTTCCGCCGCCCCCTCTGGACTAGCGCTGGCGACATCAAGTGTTAAATATGGTAATGCGTCACCAACGACGTCTGGAGCAAGTTGAAGCACACGATCTCTGGGCCGGATGTCCTGTTGGCCGCCTTGGGTTGCCAAACCAAAATGGAGGGCAGAAAGAGATTCCAGAAGACAGTCTTTCTCCTCAAGGTGGAAAAGGAGGTACGGGTCCCCTATACGTTCATTCCGTACTTACACGGCCCCTATTCAAAGGAGTTACAAATGGACCTCAATCTGCTGTGCCTCCTGGGACTTGTCGATGAGAAACGCGAGGGTTTCACCTATCAGTATGCTCTCACCGACAAGGGCAAGAAGGTTCTGAAGGAGGCCAGGAGAAGGCTCGGCACAGAGACCGATTCTACCATCAAGAAAGCGTGCAAGGAGTACAGCAATATCGGGACACCTGAGCTCGTGATCAGAGCCAAGAGTCTCCAATCCTCCGAGTCCGGCATGATGACAGCCGGGTCACATTGATGGAACCTGGTCACGAAATACTCAAGGATCCGGTTCACGGTTACATCAAGCTCTATGATCACGAGAGGAAGATCGTCGATACCTCAGTCTTCCAGCGTCTGAGGAGAATCAAGCAACTCACGGTGGTCGACTATGCCTATCCCGGTGCCGTGCATACGAGGTTCTCCCATTCATTGGGAGTCATGCATGTGGCAGGAATCTTCACCCAAGAACTCATGGACAAGATACCGGGAATCTCGCCTGACGAGAGGCGGAAATACTACTACTTGATGAGGCTGTGGGGCCTGGTCCACGACATTGGGCACGGTCCCTTCTCGCATCTGTTTGATGACGAGATCTTGAGTCGCCACGGACTTGATCACGAGACGCTAGGTGCCAAGATAGTGTCAGAACATCCAGACATCTCCAACACCCCGCTTCCGGAGGGAATCTCTGTGGAATCACTGTCAAGCATGATGAGGTCGGGAGAAGAATGGCCTATGAACAGGGCAATCGGAGGAAGTGCTGTATCTGAACAAATCCTGAGCTATGTCGCCACTGGTCCGTACAGCGCTGATCTGATAGATTACTTCTGAGGGATTCATTGTTCACAGGGGCTGGGTATGGGGCCGTGGATTGGAGGCGACTGATCGCTCTGTCGTACCCATGCGAAAACAGACTAGTTCTTGATTCACGAGCAGAAGACGCATTGGATTCCTTCCTGCTCGCGCGGCTCTTCATGTTCACAACGGTCTACTACCACAGGACCGTTAGGGCCTTCTACCACATAGCAAGGCAATACCTTAGGGAACTCAATGCCCAAGATTTCTTCGGCAAATACATTGACAGTTACGCGGGGTATGCGAGACTCGATGAGGACGTCTTGTACTCCGAAATGGCCGATACGAGATCCGAACTTGGGTTGATGCTGCTGGATAGAAAGAACCCATATTCGACAGTCGAGGACAAACCCCTGAAGATTGAGCACGGGCTCGTTGCCGAGTACCTAGACGGAGAAAGCATGACAAGGTCATTGTCACAAGCAATGGCAGCCAAGGGCAAGAGCCTGCCCGAGGACGCCTTCTTCATAGATACGCCAATGATTGCGTTCAATCCCATGCTGCAGGAGCGGACCGTTCACTTCAGAGACCTGAGCGGGGACCTACGTGATAGAGATGTTTGGGAAACGCGATGGGGAAGGCTGTCTGAGCAAATGGGGGTTGCTAGACTCTACATACATGACAACTACACGGATGACAGACAAGACCTGAAGGATGCTTTTCTGAAACCCGGCACTAGACCCAGAACTTTCTTGTGACTGGTCTTTGTTGTGGTTTCAGTGCTATTCGGTCCGACGTGAGCCGCGTTGGACGAAAGCCTTTGCAGATGGTCGCGGACGACGCTCGCTTCAAGATGGATCAGGTCTCGAGCGATAGTTCAATGCTCTCCATGCGTCGCATCGGCCCTTGAAAAGCCAACCTCTGTTGTACCTTCGCCACTATGGTGGGCCTCCCCTGTTCTTGCGCGGGTGAGCCGCAAGGACAGTTGTCCTCATTGGTTAGTGGAATGCAGGGATCATGCGGAAGAGAATCAGACTAGGGCGCGGGCAGTGGGGTGCCAACAGCGCTTGGTGCACTGACCTCAGGTTGCGGCTTGGCCTCGGGCTTCCGAAACAGGGGTCTGACCCTCACGAGATAGACCACAACGATCCCGTTGTAGATGGCGTTGCTCAGGAAGAATCCCTTTATGAGATAGTAGATGCTCACAATTCCGACCATCAGCGCTGAGGCCAGCCCTTGAGCGGCTGAAACTGCCATGTCGACCACGTCGCTCGGCATCCCCGCGAGCATACCCCTGACTATGGGGCTTAGGTCCGGCGGCTGAGCCAGTTGTATGGACTGGTCGAAGATGAACACTGCGCCTAGGAAGACGATCGCCGAGACGGCGAGCCAGAACGCAGACCCAATCATCGCCAATGTCCAGCCGTAACCCTTCAGGTCGTACAAGCCCTTGGCAGTCGCGAACAGATAGACTCCTATCAACAGGACAGCGATCCAGTAGAGAAACGTGTTCATCAGGACGACCAATCCGAAGTTCCCAGCGCTCACGATGGCCGACAGCACATAGAGCACCGTAGTCAGATAGCCCAAGCCGGCTATCCCGTATTGTATGGACAGCAATGTCACGAAGAATGGCCTCCTCCCCTCCTGTTCCATCTGACTTCGCGCCCTGTAGCTCCGCTATTAATCCCTTTTCATTCTTGCGAATTCACTCGCGTTAGCAACAATGGCTGTGGATGACCTTCAGCAGGGCCGGAGTGATGAAGTCCGATCTTTCGGGCATATGGTCGTTATCTTGTGCCTTTGACTATTAGTGCTTCCCTATGGTTCTGTTGACTCCTCGGCTCACAATCAGCTGACGCTTGGACGCTTGTGTCGAACATCATCCATCAGCGTCTACTCATGCTCTGAGACGGAGGTCGCAGCCCACCGATGCGGGTTTGCTCCGTGTCAAACGTTGTCAGCGCGGCCGCGCTCATGTCGCGCTCAATAGGCCATCACAGGAAGATCCGCCACTTTGGCGATATCCACGAAGTCTTCGTCCTTCGTCACTATCGCCTCTACGTTGTTCGCCACACCTACTCCGGCGATGAGGGCATCGAGAGCGTTCACTTGCTTGCCCACGCGCATTAGTTCTCCCATTATCTTCCCCGCCTGCTCTGCCGCCCGTCTGTCCACGGCCAGAAGCCTAACTGTAGAGAAGAACCTGCTGAAACTCCTCTCCTCATCCTTCAACCTCCGGTGATGTATTCCCGTGAATACCTCAAACAGGGAAATCGTTGTAGTTGCCAAGCTTCTGCCCATCAGCTTGCTTACTAGCGGCCTGGCCGAGTCTGCCCCCTTATGCAAGTCTATTATGAAGCTGGTGTCCAACAGGATCATGGCCTAAGCTCCGCCAGTCCCCTTATCCTGCGGACGTCTTCAGCGAGATTGTCGAGCTTCTCTGCCCTGTCTTCCAGCGCGCCGAAGAACTCTTCTAGGTCCACTGCCTCGGCCCCTGCCAATCTGCTTATCACATCTCCGAAGCTCTCGTCCTCCCTCTTCAGCCTTCGCAACAGGTTGTAGACCTCGTCCTTGATTGATATGGTCTTTGTGCCCATGTATGTTTGTATATGTGCACGGCTATATAAGCTCGCTATCGGCCTTGAACTGCCACGTGACCTGCCGTGCTGCAAGCCCAATTCAAGGACAAGCGGTGCTCACCACCCGGTAACTTGAGGGAAGGAGGCACAGGAAGCTAGGCGCAATGGGCTAACGCGGGGGTTGTACGAGACGAAGCCTGGGGAGAAGCGGCGATGGTTCCGACCGACTCCCTCGACAAGGAGAGAATCCAGTGCACGATGAAGTCTGTGCGGATCTAGCCTCTTCCTCGCCCTCGGGCTCTCTCGGGGGTCAGCGCAACTGCTCGATCGCCTTGTCGCGCCCTAGCCTAGCTCCTTCCACTCGCGGTAGGTGTTGTAGTCCACGTAGGCTCTCCGCTCGTTCTCTATCATCTTCTTGACCAGGACGGATCTCTCCCGCTTCTTCTCTATCTCCTTGGTGACCGTGAACAAGTATGAATCGCTCCCTGCTCCCGAGCCGTAGCTGGTCATCAGGATCTTGTCGCCCGGTTCCGCGATGTCGAGGACAGCTGCCAACGACGCCGGCGACGACCCTGAATAGAGATTGCCTATCTGTTTCACGATCAGGCCCGGTTCCGCCTGCTCTGGCTCGAATCCGGCCTCGAGCGCGGCCTGCAGCGGGAACTTCGCATTGGGAGAATGGCAAACGACATACCGTATGTCCTTGGGCGTGAGCCCGCTCACCTTCAGGGCGGCCTTCATCGCCGTCACAACGTGCTTGAAATAGGCAGGCTCTCCGGTGAACCTCCCTCCGTGTCTAGGATATCTCTGTCCGTCCCTTCTGTAGAAGTCAGGAGTATCTGAGGTGTACGAGACATAGTGATCCAAGGTGGCTATCACGTCCCTGCGTCCGAAGAGAAATGCCGCGGCCCCGGCGCCCACCGTGTAGTCCAGCGGGTCGTTCCTCTCCGCTTGAGAGTTGTCAGAGCCTATCACTAGGACGTGTTCTCCGGCGAAGGTCTGGTAAGCGACCAGGGCTGCTGCGTCGATGAACAAGTCCGCGGCCGCCTTGCACGCGAACTCGGAGTCAACGCCGCCGCTGAAGAAACCTCCTTCGTGCTCCTCGCCGAGCAGCAGCGCCTGGCTCACCGTCGACACCGTGGGCTTGACCGCGTATGGGGGCGACTCGGACCCCACGAAGCACTTCTTAACACTGGTGCTGTCTATGCCTGCGTGTATCAGGGCCATCCTGCCCGCCTCCACTGCAAAGGTCGCGGAGTTCTCGTCCGCGAATGGAACAGTCCTCTCCTTGACACCCAAGGCCTCCATCTCGTTCTTTATCCTGAACTTCGGCAGATAGACGCCGTACCCGACTATTCCAGGGCGACTCGTTGCGTCGGAGGGCTTCACCTTCTTGTACTCAAGGTGGGGGAAGTAGTCATCTTCGAAGCTGAAGTTCAGCGATGAATAGTATATCAGCCCGTCGGCCCCGTCCGAGTACATCCGCCTGAACCTCGGGATCACTCCCTTTCCTATGAACTCGTTGATGTCCACCTCGCCGCCTGCCGGGATCAAGTCCGTGATTCTCCCGGGAACCTTCACGCCCCCGTCGTTGAAGTGGACTATCCCGGACAGGTATGAACCAAGGTGGAGGAACTTGTTTGTCGGCTTCCGGATCACGGTCCCGCTGACCAGAGTGCCCTTGCTGTTGACGTAGTCAACGGGGTTCATCCGACTTCCTCTACCCTCGACGTTGCAGAACGACTTGGGTGGGAAGTAGGTTCGACCGCACTCCGCGCACCTGGACGTCCTGATCCTGTAGTCTACGAGGATCTTCCTTCTCGCCATCGGCTCACTCATGCCACATCCCTCGCCAAGACATGTACCACAGCTATGCCGCCCGTCCCCCCGATGTTGTGACAGAGGGCGAGGTTGAGATCTCCGTCAACCTCAACTTGATGATTTCCAGCCTCCTTCCTCAACTGCTTGAAACACTCATAGATCTGCCTTACTCCAGTGGCTCCTACAGGATGGCCGTCCGCCTTGAGCCCACCACCAGGGTTCACGATGAGGCTTGCGCCATCCTTAACGTATGGTATGTGCTTCGAGCCCTTGTTCGATTCATAACTGTCATATACTCCCTCCCAGGCTCTGCCAGTTTCATAGAAACCGGAGTCTTCCAAGAACATGGCCTCCTCTATCGTGAAACAGTCGTGAACCTCAGCGATCTGGATGTCCTCCATGGAAAGGCCTGTCTCCTTCATGGCCATTCCCACGGCGAGTTTCGTGGCCCTTACCCCTGTCAGGCTCGCCCTGGTGAAGAGCGAGACATCATCGGTTGCCTGCTGGCTTCCGACAACGTAGATGGGAGTATCGGTGTACTTCTTCGCGAGGTCAGGCCTGGTCAAGATGATGGCAGCTGCACCGTCAGAAACTGGAGAGCAATGGAGGAGTCTCACAGGATCCGCTATGAGAGGCGATCTCATGACATCATCCACGCTGATCTCCCGCCTGAACTGCGCGTACTCATTGCCGATTGCGTGATGGTGGTTCTTGCACGCGATCTGCGCGAGAGCCTCGACACACTTGCTGTCGCCCTTGCCGTAGTCGTGGATGTACTTGGCCATCATCGCAGCATAGAGGCCAGCGAACGTGAAGCCCGCGTCGAACTCGTGTGGATCTGCCGCGAACATGAGGTCGTCAACTATCTTGCTGACGCGGTCAGTCATCTTCTCAAAGCCTCCCACCAGGACCACATCGTACTTGCCCGATTTGATTGCAGTGCACCCGTTGTAGAACGCGGCACCACCCGAGCCGCACGCAGCTTCAGTTGTGCTCATGGGGACGTTGATGCCCAACTCCCTTGCCATGTACCCGGGCAGTAGGCTGAGCTTGTTTGTCGCCTGATAGAGAAAGCTGCCCAGATAGCACGCCTGAATGTCTCTCCTTCTCAGGCCCGAGTCAACTGACTCCGTGGCACTGATGCCGGCTTCCATCACAAGCTTTTCCGGGTCCTTGTACCACTGCTCACCGAACGAACTCCTCCCAGCGCCGATGATGGCAGCGTAGGGTTCGACCTTCTTGTTTGTCGGCAAGTCTTGTGCGGCGTGCGATGGCGGATGCCTATTAAGAGTTTCTTCATGACAAAAAAACCTGTTTGAGTGCTACGACCAGTGACGAAGTTCTTCGTCCGACGGCGTTCATTAGTGCACGTGATCGCAAATTGCCCAGCTCATGCGGTGCAACTCCCAAGTTCTCGTAAGAAATGACGTGACCGCGTTGCGCATTCGCAATCGACTGAGATAGTTGGTCAACTTCTTCGATAGAGCCCGACGATCTCTCCCTTCGCGATCACGTGCGTTCCCATTGCCCTCTCCACATCCGCCTTCTTGGAATCAGGCCTTAGATTCAGCTTGCAGTCAAGGGCGTAGACCTTGAAGAAGTATCTGTGTGTTCCCGAGGGCGGACAGGGTCCTCCGTATGAATGCCTCCTGAAGTCGTTCAGTCCTTCTGTCCCCGGCACGCTGTTCTCACCTATTCTCTCCGTGGGCGGAATGTCCCAGACGACCCAGTGAACCCAAGTCCCTCGAGGCGCATCAGGATCGTCAACTATCAGGACAAGGCTCACCGCCTCCTTCGGCGTGCCCTCGATCTTCAATGGGGGATTGATGTCGTCACCATTGCACGTGTACTTTGGCGGGATGGCCCCGTTGTTCTTGAAGGCGGGGCTTGACACTGTCAGCTCTTTCATTGCTGCGACCTGATGCATTGAGACCTCAGGACAATATAAGCTCACTAGCGCCCTCGGTCTATGCCTCAGTCGAATGGTCAGATGTTCGATGCACGAAGTGTTGGCAGCCTAGAGAACTCTCAGCAGCTCCTCGATCCCGTGAACGCAGGATGTCTCGATTTTCTGCGCGTCTCGAAGTGCCTTGATCTTCTCATCGTCAGCGAGTCCCTTGTCTCCAGCCCTATCGAGGCGTCCAGCCAGTTCCGCATATTGCTCCCTAAGTCCTGTTGCTCCTTGGGCGACTCCGCCCCGGTGGTTCGATGCGATATCCCCAAAGAAGTCTGACGCCATTCGCCTGCACTCGCACCAGACCGTCCCGTTCCACCAGTTCCCATGACTCGCACCGAGACCATCCTTCACAGCCTTGATCCATGCATCATAGGCCTTGGGACCGACATAGTAGTGTTCTCGTCTCCAGTGCTCGGGGTTTCTGGTCATGTCCACTGCCGCACTCAGGCTCTCCCGCACGACCGCCCTGTCGTCAGCCTTCTTCGTCCTACTGAATGCGAAGAAGTTGACGTGGAACTCGTCCCCAAGTTCCTTCCAAGTGCCGAACGTCAGCCTCTTGGGCGGAAAGTCCATCCCTGGCCAAGGTTGTTCGACGGCGAAGCCCAGATCATCGTACCCTGAGATGATCTGGTTCTCCAAGTTCAGCAAGGAGCAAGGAGTCCCGGCATCGATCATTCCTTTCAGCGCTTTTTCCACCTTCGCCCTCTCGTCCGGCGTGCTCTTGACCGAGAAGTACCCAAGGTCGGTCATCTCGATGCCAAGGTTCCTCACTAACTTGTAGAAGGGTTCGCGGTTCCAGACGTAGGGGCCACTCGGGCAGAGCTGTTCGTGGATGTTGATGAGGAAGGCGTGCGCAGAACCTCCGAATAACCACGCGTTGCTCACGGGCATGTCAAAGAAGTCAGCAACCCCCTTCAATGCTCCCATCAATGTCGTGTTGAGGGGAGGCATCTTCAGATTGGGGATCGCTTTCCCTGCCATGGTCGCCTGAACGTGCTTGGAGGTGCCTAGAACACTTAAGCGTTTGAACCGGTTGTCCTGACCCCAATTCGCACGCTATGGCGGGGGCGGAAGGTCAGGAGGCGGAGGGGGCGGCGGCCCGGGCGGCGTCGGGTTGTCCTCATGGACGGTAACAGCTCCGAGGTCGCTGGCAGCTAGCTTGAAGCCGCCCATCTCCTTCACATCATATCCCCTTTCTCTCAGGAACTGCCCTATCTTGTACATCCACTTAACAGCGTCATCCCTGTCGTTGGCCATGTGCACCTTCGTGTCGTTCACAAAGACCCAATGCTGCTTGTACCAGACGTCGTAACCTATCCTTGTCTCGACCGGCGTCCTCAACTGGGCTGCGTCGAGAATGCGCTCCTCCCACTTGGCCTCGGCCTGTTGTTTCATCTTGTCCCAAAAGCCGACCATTGTCGTCTTTTCCTTCAGGATTGGATATAAGCCTTGGAACTCCGCGCTACCCAGTGCAATTCCTTGGCGTCGCAGAACTCATCTGGATGCGCGTAGTCACTGCTCGCTTCTGGTCCGAGCTACTAACCTCGCGGCGTACATCGCTCCGCCAACAAGAAACAGAAGGACGCAAAGCGCTGTGACATAGGTCCCCGCGGACTGGTCACCCGTGAAGAGTGGGTTGGCGTCGAACGGGAAGAAGGGCCTGATGTCAGCATAGAGCGGGGCGTCCAAGAGTATGTGTGAGTAGACGCCAAGGAAGGATCCCAGCATGATGGCCTGATGTGAAGAGTTCTGCTCAAGCGCCAGGAGCTTCATCACCGCCTGCGCTCTGCCGCTCAGCCTGAGCATGACCAAGCCGAGTGCGATTGCCACTATCGTGCCACCGAGGAACGAGTGGAAGAACCCGTGGAGTGGATAGTTAAGGCCCAGAACAAGCACGGCGAGAGGCTCCAGATCCAGTATGACATTTGCGACCATGAGGGTGGGAAAGTCCACGAACTTGAACAGGAGGAGCCCGAGGAACAGGGCGGGTCCGAGGTGGAACGGGGTGAAAGGCATCCGCCTCTGCTTCCTGTGTCGCCTCTTAAGCCCTCCCGGCACGACCGTGTCGCGCGGGCAAAGGGTGGCCGCCAAGGGGTCGGCGTCATCGCGCTGAAGCCGCGACTGCCTCAGTGCGAAATTCATATGAACGAAGTCGCCCTTTCGAGGCTCGCTATGCCCGATTTTGGATTCTCGTCAGGTGAGGCCCGCCTCCTGTCAAGGTTGAGAACCCCGATCCTGGTCCAAAGGTATCTAGACTCAATCAACTACAATCTGGGGAGAAGGGAGGCCTGCCTCTCTCCGAGGATGGTATTGAGGAATGGAAGGGCGAACTGCATCGAAGGGGCCATCTTCGCCGCTGCTGCTTTGAGGTTTCGGGGACATCCACCGCTAGTAGTGGACCTAACTGCCGTTCGTGACGATGACCATGTCATAGCGGTCTTCAAGAGGTTCGGCCACTGGGGCGCCGTTGCCAAGTCCAAGTACACCGGCTTGAGGTATCGTGAGCCAATTCACAGAAGCATCAGGGAGCTGGCCCTTTCCTACTTTGAGGACTACTTCAACCCAGCCGGGGAGAAGACCCTCAGGGGGTTCTCTGCGCCCGTGAACCTGTCCATGTTCGACGACGCCAACTGGATGACGACGGAGAAGTCGGTCTTCTTCATAGCCGAACACTTGGTCGGAGTCAGGCACAGGAATCTGCTGACTCGTAGCATGATCCGGGATCTCAGCAGGCTGGCTACCATCCAAAGGGAGGCTGGCGAGCTTGAGATGAGAAGAGCGAGGCTAGCGCAGAAGCGCTCAACTGCGCGCATCAGGTCGGCCCGATTCCGGCCGCAGTCTTGATCCCTCTTGCGGGCATCATGAGAGTTCGTACTTGCCCTGTAGTCCTTTGATGTGAAGCTGGCTTTCTCTCCTGAAATAGGATCCAAACGCAGACGCCAGCCTTCTTGCCTCGTCCGGTTTCTCGTCCACCAGGTTGTGCCGCTCCCTAGGATCGCTCTCAAGATCGTACAGTTCATCCGGCTGTCCTTCGGGACGGTGAATGTAACTCCACTTGCCATCTCGCACGCATCTGTCTGGCGCCTCGTAATAGCCTGATATCGCGAACTCCCTGTGTGTGTCCGCCCCATCCAATACTGACAGGAAGCTCCCACCGTGCATCGAGTACGTGTCGTTCTTCATGCCCATGATTTCGAGCAACGTTGGCGCGAGATCAGGGAACTGAACCAAGGCCCTTGTATCTCTCGCGGGCTTGCCACCTGGCAGCCTGACCATGAACGGGACCTTGAGGAGTTCATTGTACAGCCTGTCGCCCCCCTTGAGGAACTTGCCGTGGTCGGCCAGGGGGTGCCCATGGTCAGCGAGGACCGCGACCACTGAACTGTCCAAAAGACCGGATTCCCTGACCGCGGCGTAGAACTCGCCAAAGCAGTAGTCGACGAAGCTGACCTCGCCTGCGTACAGACCTCTTATGAAATCCGTCTCCTCTTCAGTGGCCCAATCCTTCGCTTCGCCGCCCATTGGGAGGATAATCCTCAGCCCCATGTAGTCCTTGCTCGTGTATCTGTCATATGCGGCGGGGGGATCCCAGGGTTCATGCGGGTCAAAGCTGTCCACCCAAAGGAAGACCTTCTTGTGAATGCTGTTCTTCCTGAGCCACTCTGCTGCAGTGCTGAACACCTTCGCGGGGAACCAATCCTCCTCAGCCTCGAAGTCCTCAGTGTTAGCGTTAAACCTCTCCACCAGTCTCCTCCAGCGGTCGTCGAACCTCTCGTCCACGTAGTCGTCTGTCCTCTTCTTCGTCGGCGGCGCAGAGTTGTAGGCATCATACTCCTGCCCCCTTATCCAGTTGAACGAGTCGAAACCCTTGTGGAAGTTCATACCCGGCTTGAACAGGTGATAAGTGTCCGTTACCAGCCCACTCACGTATCCCTCTCGTCCGAGAGTTTCGGCGATCGTTATCTCGGTCGGGTACATTGGGGACCAGGGCTTGTATGGCAAGGTGAACTGCCCCGTCATCAGCTCCGTCCTAACCGGGATGGTCGGCAGTCCCGAGGGGTACGCATCACTGAAGACTACGCTCTCGCCCGCGAACCGATCCAAGTTGGGCGTCTTGCAGGCTGGGACGTTCCGAAAGACCCTTCTTCCCTCGCTGTAATGGCTGACGTGATCCTGCCTCAGGCTGTCAATCACAACGACAATCAGATTGAGGGACTCCATTCTCTCGCAGTATCATTCGCTCCATGCCCCTTAATACACTTACGCGCGTTGCTTGAGCATTGGGTATTCTCTTCGTCCAACTCGCTGCCATTGCGGAATCGTACGGCGAGAGTAGATAGCGTCGTCCGATCCCGTCGATGCGTGCGAAAACGTTATCTTCAGGACTAGTGCCAAGCGCGCCGGATGGGCAGTGACTAGGCCAATCGTCCAAGCGAAGATCGCGGGTGCTCATTCGGGCGCGTGAGGGTGCAACATGTCGATATCTTGGTATTCAGTGGAGATCGACGAAGTCCTTCGAGCCCTGGACAGCAACGCGAAGGGCCTGACGACCGAGCAGGCAAAGGACAGGCTGGACAAGTACGGCTACAACGAGCTGACAGAGAGGAAGCGAGTCGGCCCTCTCCAGATCTTTCTGAACCAATTCAGGGATCTGTTCGTCATCATGCTTCTCGCGGCAATCGCGATATCGATAGGGGTAGGTGAGTACGTTGACGCAGTCACAATAGCCGCGATAGTAGTACTCAACGCGACCGTGGGCTTCATTCAGGAGTATCGATCTGAGAGGGCCATTGAGGCGATGAAGAAGCTGTCGGCCCCACGTGCTCGGGTCTTGCGGGATGGCCGGGAGATCATCCTCCCTGCCAAGGAGATAGTGCCAGGGGACGTGATTAGCCTTGAGTCCGGCGATCGCATCCCAGCGGATGCACGCCTCTTGGAAGTTGTCGAGCTGAAGACCGAGGAGGCTATCCTGACCGGGGAGTCGACTCCAGTGGAGAAACAGACGAGTGCTGTTCGCGAGAGAACGCCGGTGGCTGACAGGAAGAACACTGTGTTCTCGGGGACTCACGTCACCTACGGCAGGGGAATGGCCGTGGTCACCGAGACCGGGATGAGCACCGAGTTCGGGAAGATAGCTGAGATGGTGCAGGAGGTCGAGGAGGAACAGACGCCGCTCGCGAGGAAACTCGCGGATTTCGCGAAGAAGCTCGGGGCCGCAATAGTGGTCATCGTGATCGTGGTCTTCGCCCTCGAACTGCTTCGGACTGGGGTCCACCTGGAGAGTGTCGTTGACATGTTCATGACCGCTGTGGCCCTAGCCGTATCGGCGGTGCCAGAGGGTCTCCCCGCGGTCGTGACGGTCTCGCTGGCCCTAGGCGTCAGGGAGCTGGCGAAGAGGAACGCGATCACGAGGAGGCTCGCGTCCGCCGAAACCCTAGGCGCAGTGACCGTGATCTGTTCCGACAAGACCGGGACGCTCACGAAGGGCGAGATGACGGTCCGCAAGCTGTACGCCGGGGGCAGGACGATGGAGCTTACCGGCGTCGGATACCAGCCCGAAGGTGACTTCATTGTCGACGGGGAGCGCATAGACCCAAGGGGCGACAGCGACCTCACCCTGCTCCTTAGATCTGCCAGCCTGTGCACGAACGCTCGTTGCGATGGGTCGAACGTGGTCGGTGACACGACCGAAGCAGCTCTGATCGTTGCGGCGTCCAAAGCTGGCCTCGTCAAGGAGGAATTGGAGGCGCAGTACCCGAGGTTGAGTGAGATTCCATTCACGTCTGAGAGGAAACTGATGACGACCGCGCACGGCACCAGAGCTGGTGCGGCCTTCTCCTGCACGAAGGGCGCCCCGGAAATCGTCCTCGGGATATGCACGCACGAGATGGTAGGCGGCAGGAGACGACAGTTGGACGAGGCGAGGAAGAGGGAGATCCTCGAGGTCAACGAGAAGATGGCGTCGGAGGCTTTGCGCGTCCTCGGCGTGGCTTTCAAGGAAATCCCCGCGGAAGGCGACTGGAAGCAACACAAAGAGCACCTCGAGAAGGGCCTCACCTTTCTAGGGCTTATGGGAATGATCGACCCGCCAAGGGAGGAAGCCAAGGGTGCCGTCAGGAAGTGCCGCGACGCGGGCATCGAGGTCATCATGATAACCGGAGATCACAGGCTCACGGCAGTGGCAGTGGCCCGGGAGCTCGGCATCGCGGGCGAGGGGACTGTTCTCACTGGCTCCCAGTTGGATGAGATGGCTGACGACCGATTCGAGAAAGTCTTGGAGAACGTGTCGGTCTACGCGAGGGTGACCGCGGAACACAAGCTCAGGATAGTGAAGATGCTGAGGAAGAAGGGCCACATAGTTGCGATGACGGGGGACGGCGTGAACGACGCGCCAGCCCTCAAACACTCTGACATCGGGGTCGCGATGGGGATATCGGGAACTGACGTCACAAGGGAGGCAGCGGACCTCGTCCTGGCCGATGACAACTTCGCCACAATAGTGAACGCGGTCGAGGGCGGGAGGACCATCTACGATAACATGAGGAAGTTCACCTTCTTCCTGCTGAGGTGCAACTTCGACGAACTCTTCGTCATAGGCACGTTCGCCGTGCTGGGGCTGGAGCTCCCGCTGTCGGCGGCCATGATACTCTGGATCAACCTCGTCACCGACGGCGCACCTGCCATAGCCCTGAGCATGGATCCGCCCTCTGAAGACGTGATGAAGAGGCCGCCCCGGGATCCTGACGAGGGAATACTGCACGGGAGATTCGCCTCCATCCTAGCCACCATAGTCATTCAGTTCCTCGGGACGGCCGTCCTGTTCTACATAGCCTACTATGTCTTCAACGAACCCCTTGAGGAGGCGAGGACGTTGGCCTTCGTGCAGGCCACCTTCCAAGAGTTGGTGATAGTCTGGAACTCTAGGTCCGAGAAGCACAATGCTTTCAAGGTCGGCTTCACCTCCAACAAGTTCCTGCTTCTGGCCGTGATAGGCTCAGCAGCTCTCACCGCGGCGATCCCGTACCTGCAGTTGTTGGGCGCAGCACCCATGACACTCTTCGACTGGATCCTCGTCATACCGATATCCTTGTCAGGCTTCTTGGTCCTGCCCGAGGTCTTCTACGGCAGAAAGATCTGGCGATGGACCTAGGCGCTATGTGGCAGGCGCTGGAACGTACCATGCTCTGGGACAGAAGGTTCCAGTCCGTAGGTTTTTCTTTTGGCTCTGCACCATCGGGCACGCGGTGTTGAGAGTCAAAGGAGCAGCCAATTGGACTAGTCTCTCACTGGCCCTTCTTGTCGCTCTGCCGCTCTTGGTCGCCTCGGCCAATTGTGACGGCGTCATCATAGATCCGTGGGGGATGCCCTTCGAGGAAGGAACTCAGATCGCGTTTGTCCTATGCAAGGATGGCCTAGAGTCACTAGCACTGTATGTCTCTTCTGATGCTCCGGAGGGGAGCTTCTGGCTCGTCCCGGTGTGGAGTCAGCCTGACATGGTTGTCGTGTCGCACGTCAGCTCCCTGACGCTCAGTGGCTACTATGTCGGCGTTGATGCTTCACAGGCCGCGAAGAGCGGGATGGCACTCTCGTTCGTCGGAGGGTCCCTAGCCTCACAGCTCTACCCCGTTTTGTCCCCTCTCAGCTGGGTGCTGATGTACAGGCTCGGGATCAGCAGGCCGCCCATCTACGTCCCACTCATCGGAAGCGTTGACTGGCTGGGAAGGGAGACGGGCGGGGTCACGGTTCACGAGGTGGTGGAATCATACGGCCTGACATCCTACGTCGTGACTGTGACCGATGCCGATTCGCTCTGTCAGTTCCTGACGGACATAGGTGCCAAGTTGTCCACGGAGATGAGGGCGACTTTGGAGGCGGTCCTCGAACACTACATCAATCCCAGCGAGCGCGGATTCTCCCTAGCGAGGAGCTTCAGCTTCGTGGTGTCAAGGGTTTCGATGCGATCGATTACTGGGGACGAGGTTCCGGTCAACACCAGTTCCACAGAAGTGAATAGCAACGCTAGTCGAATGCCATACGTGCAGCCCCGAGGGCTGGGCATCGTCATCATGTTCCCGTCAGACGCACCGTACTATCCCCTCATACCCACAAGCGTCTACGGAAGCAAGATCGTGCCGCTGAAACTCTACGTGGACGGGCTCTGGGATCCACTGATTCTGGGGCAGCCACTCTCCGCCTTCACTAGCGTGGAGCACTTCGTATCTAGCCACATCTCGATCTACACGTACCCTGATGTCCAGCCGATCTCAGGGACAGAGTTGTCTGAGTATACGCTGGTCACCATGGACCCACCTTCCAAGTACCTGACCACTGACCTGACCTTTGGCCCTGCATCTCTGGCGCGACTGGGGGTGAACTTCTCATGGGTGGTCGGCATCCTGATCTTCCTGATCTGTTCAGTTGCAGCATCTGGCATCGCATCCATCCTGCTCGGAGCAAGGAGTGTTCACGATGTAGCCAACTGGTCCGTCATTGGTCTCTCGAACTCGCTGTCCGTCTTGGGATACTACTGGGCAGCCTCAAGGGATCTCGGCAAGGAGCGGCACGAGACCTCCAACTGGAAAGTCCTCGCTATCACCGCCTGCGTCACACCATTGCTACTCTTCGGCGGGGTGAGCGTGCTGGAGCTCTGGTTAATCGTTCCCCACTACAGCCTGTTGTCAGTTCTAGGCACGCTCCTGGTCTCCCTCGTGGCCTTCGCTCCCGCACTGGCCGTCGTGTGGATCTACGCCAAGCTGAACTCGTCCTCGACGGCCGTAGGTGCGGCGCGGAAGTCTGTGCCGATTCACGGAGGTGCAGCGGGCCGGACCCTCCTGTTCAGCTGCGTCTTCGTCACGCTGCTAGCGGTGGTCACGAACCTCCTGCTACTGTAGGGCACCGGAGATAAAGCCCTTCATCTGCGCTCACTTGGACTTCCTGCTCACGTACAGCCCATAGCCCATGTACGAGTAGCCCTTCCGGACCACTGAGATCGAGCTTCCACTGATCAGTGTCCCCCTGATCTTCGGATCAGCTAGTGCCTTGAACAGGGACGTGAGGAATCTCAGCCCGTTAACGCGGATCGCGCTGACGAACTCCTCCTTGGTGTTCAGAGGGTGCACAACCGATGAGGTCTCCTCGAACCCGGCCTCCCTGTACACAGCCTTCCATTCATCCTCTCGCATCATCCCGCCTGGCGTCCGGGCTGCTAGGTCCATCAACTCTGCGAAATCAGCAGGGGGAGCCTTCACATAGGTCGCCTCCGTGTCCCCAAAGGCCCCGCCAGGCTTCAAGACTCGCCTCATCTCCTTCGCAGCCCTTACCTTGTCGCAGAAGACAAGCACGGACTCAGCAATCACCACATCGAAGGTGTTGCCCGGAAGGGGGAGGTTGTGCGCGTCCGCTTCGTTCGTGGTCACTCTGTCACGAACGTTCTCCCGTTGCGCTCTCTTCCTCGTCTCCCCCAAGAGCTCGGCATTGATGTCAGCAGCGACGACCCGAGCCCCGTACTTCTTCGCAAGTAGGCAAGCCGTGTACCCTGTACCGCACCCGATGTCCAACACGTACATCCCCGGGGACACGTTGCACATCTTGATTAGCCTCTCGGTCGCGTAGACCCCGCCAAGGTGCTTGGTGATCCGGAACAGTCTCCACGAGTCGTCCACGGAGAACCCCTTGAGTATCGACTCCGCTTCGGATCTCTCCTGCTCCGGCATGTGCCTTCCAGTAGCGCCTGGAACCGTCGTTTTAGGCGTTGCTTAGTCGGGCCTGCCCACAGGTGCGCACCTTCAATCACGCGCGCGAACCCATCGCCCACAGTATGGCTTGCGCCAAGTGCAGCCTGAACCACGGCTCGCCCCATATCTCCTTGAAATGGCCAAAGGCAGTGTAGAAGGCCCTGCCTTGTCCGAAGTCGTGGTGCCAGCACATCGCGTAGTCGTGATCCGACCTGGTGCCTTTGCCCAGGTCGACCGAGCTGTTGTCCAGACTGATCAGGACGTGAACATCCTCCCTGCTCCAGTCCTTGAACGTGTACACCTCCTCCTTCACTACGAACTTGGAGGGGAGAAAGCTCGTGGCTGGGTGTGAGTGATCCTCCACGATTACCCTCACCTCTTGCGTCCAGGGGTGTCCTTTGAAGTACCCGCCCACGACCTGACCGTACTCGGGGAACTTGTAGAAAGTGTCAGCCGCGTTGTGCACCCCTATGAACCCCTTGCCCGACCTCACGAACTCGATCAGCGATCTCTTCCCCTCCTCCGACATCGGCAGTTCCCCAGTCGTGGCGAACAGGACGGCAGAGAACTCCCCCAGCTTGCTCCAATCAACCGCGCCGCATTCATCCGCGGCCGTCACATCGAACTGGTCTGTCTCCTTGCCGAGTTCCCTCACGGTCTCAATCGCCACCGGGAGGTAGTCGTGCTTGAAGCCAGCTGAGTGCGTCAGCATCAGCAACTTCCTGCGAGCCATAAATCAGCCGCCCGTTGTGGACTCTTAACGTTTCCCGAGCTGGCAGGGCCTAAAGAAACGATTATAAGAGAACGCCTCTTTTCTCGAACGCTTCTCAGAGGTGAGATGTCGTTGTCCGCCGAGAGATCAAGGGCGCCGAAGGATGACAAGCCTGCGATCGGCAAGCCTCCTGCAAGGTCAGGAAAGAACATCGAGCAGATCAGGCTGATCCCAGAGTCTGCACTGGCTGAGGTCAAAGATCAGCTGGAAAAGGAGCATCTCAGGGCTGAGAACCTGCAGAGGGAGATGCTGTACCTCCAAGCGGACTTCGAGAACTACAGGAGGCGGGTCGCGTCTGAGATAGAGGCCAGATCTGCGGAGGGCAAGTTGAATCTTCTGTCAGATATCTTGGTCATAGCGGACCAGCTGGAGCTGGCCACAAGGGCTGCTAGGGAGAGCGGTGCGGCGAAGGAGATTACTGAGGGCTTGGCGATGACATTGGCGAACCTCAACAAGGTGATGCAAGCCCAAGGCCTCACCAAGATCGAGTCCGTGGGCCGCCGATTCGACCCCAATCTTCATGAAGCAGTGGAAAGAGTCCCCAGGGACGACGTCCCGGACGGCCAAGTCGTTGAGGAGGTCAGGGCCGGGTTCACGATGGGCGAAAAGGTGATAAGACCCAGCGTCGTCAAGGTGTCCTGTCCAACTGTCTCAAGCAAGGGAGAAAGAGGTGCTGAAGTGAAAGAATGAGCGAGACCAAAGGTGGAACTGTTGAGAAGATAATCGGCATAGACCTGGGCACAACGAATTCAGCGGCAGCCGTGATGGAGGCAGGAAGGCCGGTCGTGGTGCCAAGCGCAGAGGGCCCGACCTTCGCTGGCAAGATGTTCCCGTCAGTCGTGGCCTTCACGAAGGAGGGCGAGCTCCTCGTCGGTGACCCCGCCAAGAGGCAGGCTCTGACCAATCCTGACAGGACGATATTCGAGATCAAGAGGAAGATGGGCACTGACTACAAGGTGAGGATCGGCGACAAGGAGTACACCCCCCAGCAGCTGTCTGCCTTCATTCTTCAGAAGATCAAGAGGGACACAGAGACCTTCCTCGGCAGGACTGTCAGCAAGGCAGTGATAACCGTCCCGGCCCACTTCAACGACAACCAGAGGCAGGCCACGAAGGACGCCGGTGAGATAGCCGGCTTCAAGGTCGAGAGGATCATCAACGAGCCCACCGCCGCTTGCCTCGCTTACGGGCTGGACAAGGCGGACAAGGAGATGAAGATTCTCGTGTTCAGCTTCGGCGGGGGCACGCACGACGTCACGATAATGGACTTCGGTGGTGGGGTCTTCCAGGTACTCGGCACGAGCGGGGACACCCAAACGGGCGGTGCAGACGTCGACAAGGCGATCGCTGACATACTGCTCGGCGAGTTCAAGGCCCAGACCAACATAGACCTCAGTAACGACAAGGCGGCGATGCTCAGGCTCAAGGATGCTGCGGAGAAGGCGAAGATAGAGCTCTCAACCCTGATGACCACGGATGTGGATCTGCCCTTCATCGCGCAAGACGCGAGCGGGCCAAAGCACTTTCACTACACGCTAACAAGGGCGAAGCTTGAACAGGTGGCGACCCCGATAGTGAAGAGAGTTCAAGATACCCTGATGAGGGTGATCACTGACACAAAGCTAGAGCCGAAGAGCATCGACAAGATCATACTGATCGGGGGGATGACCAGAATGCCCTTGGTGAGGAAGGTTGTCGAGGACTTCATGGGCAAGCCCGCGGAGAGAGGGATCGACCCGATGGAGTGCGTTGCTGTCGGTGCAGCGATTCAGGGGGCGGTCTTGGCCGGAGAGGTGAAGGACATCGTGCTCCTCGACGTCACCCCACTCTCCCTCGGTGTGGAGACCTTGGGAGGGATCGCGACAAGACTCATAGACAAGAACACTACGATCCCGACCAAGAAGAGCCAAGTGTTCAGCACGGCCGCAGACTTCCAGACGACGGTCACCATTCACATCTTGCAGGGAGAAAGGCCGATGGCGGCCGACAACATCTCGCTGGGCATGTTCAACCTGACCGGGATACCCCCGGCTCCGAGGGGCGTTCCACAGATCGAGGTCACCTTCGACATAGACGCCAATGGCATCCTCAACGTCTCAGCCAAGGATCTCGCCACGAGCAAGGAGAACAAGATCACGATCACTGCGTCTAACAAGCTCTCCAAGGATGAGAAGGAGAAGCTCATGCGCGAGGCCGAGCAATTCTCCGAGCAGGACAGGAAGAGGAAGGAGGAGGCAGAACTGCTGAACAACGCGGACACGATGCTCTATGCCGCGGAGAAGATGAAGAAGGACTTCGAGCAGAAGCTCACTGCTGACCAGAAGGAGAGAATAGACAAGGTCACAAGTCAGCTCAGACAATCAGTTGGGGCAAAGGACATGGAGAAGACCAAGAAGGACATGGACGATGTTTCCAAGGCCCTGCAAGAGATAGGCGCCTCCATGTATCAGCAAGCTGGCCCTCAGGCAGGCCCCCAGCCGAAGCAGGAGGAGCCCTCCGAGAAGCAGGGCGGAGATAAGGTCGTCGACGCGGACTACAAGGTTGAAGAAGATAAGAAGTAGTACCTTCCACTGATGAGGTAGGCATGTCGGAGAGGGACTACTACGAGATCCTCGGGGTGAACAGGAACGCCTCGAAGGACGAGATCAAGAATGCCTACCGCAAGCTGGCGTTCCAGTACCACCCAGATCGAAACAAGTCCCCGGACGCAGAGGCGAAGTTCAAGGAGATATCGGAGGCATACGCTGTCCTCTCTGACGACGAAAAACGAGCCCAGTACGACTCCTACGGCAGGGCGGGCATAGGCCAGAGGTACACGACCGAGGACATATTCCGCGGCGTGGACTTCGACGAAGTGTTCAGAGATTTCGGGTTCAACCCCTTCGGAGACCTGTTCCAGAGGATGTTCGGGTTCGGCGGGGTCGGCAGGTCGACGAGGGGAAGAGACAGCATTGCCAACGTGAGCATGACGCTCGATCAAGCCAAAGCGGGGATGAAGGCCGAGGTCTCAATCACTAGGCTGGAGCCTTGCAGCAAGTGCGGTGGCTCAGGGGCGAGGGCGGGGACTAGGCCCCAGGTCTGCCCGAAGTGCAGGGGGTCCGGCCAGATCAGGTACGAGAGAAGCGTCGGCTTCGCTCACTTCATGCAGATCGTCCCATGCGACAAGTGCGGTGGGTCGGGCAAGATGATCGACCCCTGCCCAGCGTGCAGGGGGTCGGGATCAGCGAGAAACACGAGAAAGATAACGGTTGACATCCCTCCTGGAGTGGACGATGGAACCAACCTGAGATTGCCAGGACAAGGTGACATAGGCTCGCGCGGAGGACCCCCGGGTGACGCGTACGTGCACATTCGGGTCGCCCCACACCCGTTCTTTCGGAGGTCTGGTGACGACCTCATCTGTCAGGTTCCCGTCTCAGTGTCCCAAGCCGCGCTGGGAACCACGTTCAAGTTGACGACGATGGATGGCGTCGAAACCCTGAGGGTTGCGCCCGGAGCGCAGACGGGATACACTTTCACCTTGAAGGGCAAGGGCATGCCCAAGCTCAGGGGGCGCGGCAGGGGCAACTTGGTCGTCAAGATCGTCGTTCGAACTCCTGTCAACCTCACTGGTGAACAGAAGAAGTTGCTTGAGGAGCTGAGTCAAGCGGTGGACGAGGAGCCACAGCCTATGAGGACGGAGGAGTGGGTCGACTAGCGTCTGAGTCAGCTCTGGTTTTCGTGAAATCGCAGCGTTAATGTTATAGGGCAACGTCAAGACAATCTACGGGATGCAACAAGGTGACTTACTGGTAACTGGCGGCGCTGGCTTCATAGGCTCGCACTTGGTCCGCAGGCTGGTGGCCGACGGGCACGCGGTCACGGTCCTAGACAACCTCAGCTCCGGCAAGCGCGAGAACCTGGCTGACCTTGAGGCGGAGGGGAAGGTACAGTTCGTCGAGGGGGACATCAAAGTCCCAGGCGGCCTCGACAAGATCATCAGAGGCGTCGACACGGTCTTTCATCTGGCGGCGAACCCGGAGGTGAGGCTCGGAGACCCGGCTGTGCACTTCGAGACGAACGTCCAAGGTACGTTCAACGTACTGGAGGCAATGAGGAAGACAAAGGTGGACAACATAGTCTTCGCCTCATCCTCGACGGTTTATGGGGA
>Ga0172364_10000878_pt1 | contig 22310 bp, 26 predicted proteins | sample LakKivSesite10cm_FD_114545 | JGI IMG/M metagenome (GOLD analysis project Ga0172364, IMG submission 114545) | Sediment microbial communities from Lake Kivu, Rwanda - Sediment site 10cm | ecosystem: Environmental > Aquatic > Freshwater > Lake > Sediment | place: Rwanda: Western Province, Lake... | reverse complement strand
TAGTCGAAGAAACTTTGTTTCTTCTCCGCCCCTTCGCTGGCGCTCGGGTAGTCGAAGAAACTTTGTTTCTTCTCCGCCCCTTCGCTGGCGCTCGGGTAGTCGATGAAGCTAAGGGGCTTCTTCTTCCCCTTCGCTTCCTTCGGAAGCTCGGTCAATGATTACGATAAAAACAAAAAAGGAAATTGAGATAATGACTGAAGGTGGCAAAATCCTGGCAAAAATTATGGCTCAGTTGCAAAAAAAAGTAAGGCCGGGAATCACCACTAAGGAATTAGACAGGGTCGCTGAGACCCTGATTTTAAAATCCGGAGGAAAATGTTCTTTTAAGGGATACGAAGATTTTCCAACTTGTCTTTGCACTTCAATCAATGAGGAAATTGTCCATGGCGTGCCCTCAAACAGACTCTTAATTGAAGGAGATATTATTTCCCTTGATTTGGGGCTTTTTTTCCCCGCACCAGGGCAGGCCCGCTACGGAGCAGGTGCCGGATTTCATACTGATATGGCCATAACAGTTCCGGTTGGCAGGGTTAATCCCGAAGTTTCAAGGTTAATCAGAGTAACAAAAGAAACTTTAAAAAGAGGAATTAAAAAAATAAGACCGGGAAATAAAATTGGCGATATTTCAGACACTATTCAAAGATATGTTGAATCGCAGGGTTTTAATGTCGTTCGCGAACTTTGCGGTCATGGCATAGGGAGGGAGCTCCACGAGGAACCTCAAATTTTGAATTACGGAAAAAGACGTACGGGCCCTGAAATTAAAGAAGGGATGGTTTTGTGTTTGGAACCAATGGTAACAACAGGTGACTGGAAAATAAAAAAATCAAAAGATGGCTATGGTTTTGAAACCCAGGACGGCTCTTTATCTTGCCATTTTGAGCAGACGGTTGTTGTCATTGGCAATGGCTGCCGAATAATTACTTTTTCCTGACCGGCCTGAATCCCCGGTTGTTTTTTATTAAGTTAATTTTATGTTAAAATAAGCCAATGTCAGAAATTTATCTTTCGGTGATTATCCCAACTTACAATGAGGAAAAAAGGCTGCCAGGAACTTTACCATCAATCAATGATTATTTGTCCCGGCAATCTTACGACTATGAAATTTTAGTTGTGGACAACGGTTCAACGGATAAGACGGCGGAAATCGTTAGAAATCTGGCAGACCGTATTAAAGGATTAAAACTAATTAAAGGATCAGCCAGTCGGGGCAAGGGTTTTGCCGTAAAAAAAGGCATGTTGATGGCCAAGGGAGGTTTCCGGATTTTTATTGATGCCGATAACTCCACTTCAATTGACCAGATTGAAAAAATGTGGCCCTGGTTTAAAAAAGGTTATGACATTGTCATTGGTTCAAGAGATATTGAGGGTGCGGTTTTGGATCCCTCCCAGCCATGGCTCAGGGATAAAATTTTGGGAAAAGGATTTAAATTGTACAGAAAGATAATTCTGGGCCTCTGGGGAATTCAAGACACTCAATGCGGATTTAAATGTTTTACCAAAAAAGCGACAGAAGAGATTTTTCCCAAGTGCAAAATTAACCATTTTGCTTTTGACCCCGAGGTTTTAATTATCGGGCAATCACTAAGATATAAAATTAAAGAAATTCCGGTTTATTGGAAAAATGATCCCGAAAGCAAGGTTAATTTAAAAGGCATAATTAAAATGGCCGTAGATTTAATTAAAATAAGATTAAATTTAATTGGAGGAGTTTATTTTTAGTAAATCTCCAATCTATTTCAATGACTAAAAAACCCAAAAAAAAATTTCCTTCTGAGCTGCGTTTTGATTCAATATCCAAAGATTGGGTGGTAATTGCTACGGGCCGCGCCAGAAGACCGGAAACTTTTAAAAAAGAAAAAAGAGTTAAAGAAGAATTAATGCCAGACCAATGTCCTTTTTGTCAGATTGACAGCCAAGAAAAACCAACCCTTATTTTTGTTCAGGGAAGAAAGATTTCTGCTGCTAAAATTCCCAAAGAATGGAGCATCATTGCCCTGCCCAACAAATACCCGGCTTTTATTCCTTTTCCCAAATTAGAAGAAAGCAAAGAAGGGCCTTTTTATGAAAAAATGAACGCGGTCGGTTTTCATGAAGTAGTTGTTACCCGGGATCATTGGAAATCTTTGGGCCAATTTAAAATTGAGGAAGTGAAAGAAGTTTTTGACGTTTACCAGAAAAGATATCAAAATTTAATGGATAAAAATTTTGTTAATTATATCTCAATTTTTCATAATCACGGCTCTGAAGCCGGCGCTTCCATTTCTCACCCTCATTCTCAAATAATCACTACTCCTTTAATTGATATTGATTTAAGCAAAGCCCTGACTAATTCAGAAAAATATTACAGAAAAACGAAAAAATGTATTTATTGTCAGATGAATGATTGGGAGAGAAAAATAAAGAAAAGAATTGTTTTTGAAAATAAGTATTTTTTGGCTCTTTGCCCTTTTGCTTCCAAATCTGCTTTTCAGGTTATTGTTTCGCCGAAAAATCACCTTTCTTATTTTGAAAAAGTTACGGCAGAAGAAAAATGGCATTTGGCAGAGGCCTTTCAGAAAGTTCTCAGCCAGCTTTATAAAGGGCTGTCGGACCCGGCCTATAATTTTTATTTACATACTGCTCCCTGCGACGGAAAAAAATATCCTTATTATCATTGGCATTGGACGATATTGCCCAAAACTTCAACCTGGGCCGGTTTTGAAATAGGTACCAGAATGGAAATTTCCACCATTGAGCCCGAAAAAGCCGCCGCCTATTTAAGGAGTCAATGAAACCATTAATTGTTGCCAATTGGAAATGTAATCCCACGACAGGGAAAGAGGCCAAAGCCCTCTTTAATTCAATTGGCAAAGGAATTAAAAACGTTGAAGAGGTGAAAGTTGTAATCTGTCCGCCATTTGTTTATTTAGCTAACTTACAACTTACGACTTACAACTTAAAACTGGGAGCTCAGGATTGTTTTGGGGAGGGAAAAGGCGCCTTTACCGGGGAGATTTCTCCAGTGATGCTTAAAAATTTAGGAGTAGATTATGTAATCATCGGCCATTCCGAAAGAAGGAAATATCAGAAAGAGACCGATGAAATGATAAACAAAAAATTAAAAACCGCTTTAAAGACGGGGTTAAAAGTGATTTTATGTATTGATAATATTTCTCAAATACCGAGTTTCTTAAGGAAGCGAGGGGGAAGAAGAGGACGAAGTCCTCTTCGCCGACCGAGTTTCTTAAGGAAGCGAGGTCTTGTTAAAAAAGAATTAGCGAATTTGATAATCGCTTATGAGCCCATTTTTGCTGTGGGCACGGGTAAGCCCTGCCCTGTTGAAAAAGCCAATAAAATGAGAACAGCGATTAAAAAGGAAGTATTTGACAAAAACATCCCCATTCTTTATGGGGGCAGCGTTAATTTCCGAAATGCCGGAGATTACATTAAAAAAGGAGGTTTTCAGGGGCTTTTAATTGGTAGCACATCTTTAAACGCGAAGGAGTTTATCAAAATAGTAAAAGATATTGATTTAAACTGAAATATCTGATAAAATAATTTGACTATGGAAAAAATATTGAACGGTTATTTTTTTAATCCAACAAAAGGAAATCTTAAGATTAACAGGGTTATTGAAGAGGTGGTCAATTATATCTTTGAAAAACCGGAGAAATTTTATGATATTATTGTCGGTTGCGATTCGTCTTCTGAAGAAGAACCACATTTTCCGGTAGCCTTAGTCATATTAAGAGTGGGCGAGGGCGGCAGGTTTTTTCTTAAAAGAATTGCCTATAAGGGAAGGCGTTTTTTCAATTGGAAACAAAGAGTTTTAGAAGAAGTTTTTCTTTCTTGTCAACTGGCCTTATATCTCAAAGAAAATTTTGAAAATGGAATTAAAGATTTAAAAAAGGAAAACCTTCGCTATCAATTTCGTTATATTCATGCTGACGTTGGAGAAAACGGTCAGACAAAAGATATGATTAGGGAAGTTACGGGTTTAATCAAGGGAAATGGATTTGAGCCGAAGATAAAACCGGAATCTTTCGTTGCTTCAACGGTAGCTGACAGATACTCTTAAAAAATTTCTAATTTCTAATTATTAATTTCTAATGACTTCGCGGGAACTAAGAAAAAGATTTTTAGATTTTTTTCAAAAAAGAGGACACAAAATAGTGTCTTCGTCTTCGCTTATTTCGACCGACCCCTCGGTTCTTTTTACCACGGCCGGCATGCAGCAATTCAAGCCTTATTATCTGGGAGAAAAATCATCTGACGGTCAGAATGTCTGTTCTTGCCAGAAATGTTTTAGAACTTCTGACATTGAAGAAGTGGGAGATGAAAGCCATTTAACTTTTCTTGAAATGTTGGGTAATTTTTCTTTCGGCGGCTATTTCAAAAAGGAAGCGATAAGTTGGGCTGACGAGTTTATTTTTAAAGAATTAAAATTGCCACTCAAAAAAACAATCTTTACAGTTTTTGAAGGTGACAGAGATGTACCGGCAGACAGAGAATCGGTTGAAATTTGGCGAGAATTGGGAGTTTCTGAAGATAGAATAAAAAAATGCGGCCGGGCAGATAATTTCTGGGGTCCGACCGGCCAGGCCGGTCCTTGCGGCCCAACAACCGAAATTCATATAAGAGGGGTTGAGGTTTGGAATCTGGTTTTTAACGAATATTATCAAGATGAAAATAAGCAGCTTACGCCATTGGCACAAAAGGGCGTTGACACCGGCCTGGGATTAGAGAGATTGGCCATGGTTGTTCAGAATAAATTCAGCGTCTTTGAAACCGATTTATTCGAGCCAATTATGGTTGAGCTTCAAAAATACACGGGTCCGACCCGTGCAAATTTAAAAGGGGGGAGGATTATTGCTGACCATACCAAGAGTGCCGTTTTTTTGATTTCGGATGGGATTTTGCCTGCCAACGTTGAGAGGGGATACGTTCTGAGGAGAATTCTAAGGAGAGCAATCAGATACGGCAAATTGCTTGATTTACCGGCTAATTTCTTAATTCTACTGGCTCAAAAAGTGATTGAAATTTACCGTGATATTTATCCTGAAATTAAATCAAAAGAAGCGGACATCTTAACCGTAATTCAACAGGAGGAAGAAAAGTTTGAAAAAACTCTCCAGGCAGGATTGAAACAGTTTGAGAACATTTCCCAAAAAGGGAATATTTCCGGGCTTAACGCTTTTCATCTCTATGATACCTATGGTTTCCCCTTAGAACTAACAATTGAACTGGCTAAAGAAAGAAATTTAAGCATTGATAAAAAAGGATTTGAGGAGGCCTTTAAAAAACATCAGGAGATTTCCAGGGCCGGGGTAGAAAGTAAATTTGGCGGGGTAGGCAAGGAAGCGACTTACGAAACAACGAAACTTCATACCGCTACTCATTTGCTTCAGGCTGCTTTAAGAAAGGTTTTAGGGGAACATGTCAAACAAATGGGTTCAGACATTACTCCTCAAAGATTAAGATTTGATTTTTCTCATCCTCAAAAGATGACCGAAAATGAAATTAAAAAAGTCCAGCATCTTGTTAATCAGAAAATTAAAGAGGATTTGGAGGTGAAAAAAGAAGAGATGAATTATCAGCAGGCAATAAATAGCGGGGCGTTAGCTTTCTTTATGGAAGAATATCCCCAAGTTGTAACGGTTTATTCGATTGGTGATTTTTCAAAAGAAATTTGTGCCGGTCCCCACGTAAAAAGAACTTCAGAATTGGACTTGCTTAAAATTGTAAAAGAAGAGAGTTCCGGCGCCGGTGTGCGAAGAATTCGGGCAATTTTGGAGTAAAAATAACCCGAATTCTTCTTACCTCACCGAGCTTTCGTAGGCCGAAAGCGAAGGTAGAAAAGAGGCTCGCTTCTTTGATTTTACTGTCGCTTGAGAATCAGAAGAATCCGAGCCATTTTACAATAAATAAATTTTTGATAAAATTATATTATGGCCAACAAAAAAGTAACAGATATTTTCCCCCCGAAAAAAGCAGAAAAAGAAAAAGAGATTAAGATAGAAGAGGAACCTTCCTCAGGTCTTAAAATCTTTGCCTCCCGGGTTCCAACTTCACCTTTTAAAAAAGGCTTGATTTTTTCTTTATTTTTTTTAATTTTATTAGGGGTATTTTGTTATTTTACTTTATCTAAAGCTGAAATAGAAATTTGGCCTGAAACAGAAACTTTAAATTTAGAAACAAAGGTAACCCTTGACCAGGAAACAAAAGAACCCAATGTTTTGGCAAAAGTTATCCCGGCTGAAATTTTTCAAAAAGAAAGAACCCTGACTGAAATTTTTCCCTCTTCCGGTAAAGTTTTAAAGGAAGAAAAAGCGGCGGGCACTATAAGTGTTTATAATAATTATTCTACTTCTCCCCAGGTTTTGATTGCCGCCACTCGTTTTGTTTCGTCCGATGGAAAAGTGTTCCGAACCCCGGTTCAAGTTACTGTCCCCGGCGGCAGTTATGAAAAAGGAAAGTTCGTTCCAGGACAAATAGATATTAAGGTCATAGCCGACCAGCCGGGACCCGAATATAATATTGGTCCCACAACTTTTTCTATTCCCGGGTTTGCCGGTACCGACAGATATACTAAATTTTATGGCCAGTCTTTTCAACCGATGGCGGGCGGTTTGAGAAGCGAAATTTCCAAAGTAACAGAAGAAGACCTGGCTCTGGCCGAAGATTTTTTAACCAAACAAGCCGAAAAAGAATGCGAAGAATTGTTAAAAAAGGAGCTGCAATCAGAGGAAATTTCTTCAAAATTTAATTATTTTTCGGAGGAATTTCGGAGCGAAATTGTTGAAAAATTTTCTTTGACTGCTCCAGAAGAAGAAACAAAAGAATTTAAATTTCAAGTTAAGGCAAGATGCGAGACCTTATTATTTGAAAAAGAATATCTTAAAAATTATGCTCAGGAATTAATCATCGGGCAGGTTTCCGAAGAGAAGGATATGGTCGAAGAGAGTTTAAAAATAGATTACTTTCCCGAGAGCGTTGATTTGGCTGCCGGTAAAATTATTCTTTCTTTAAACATTTCAGCCAAAATTTATTCAGCAGTCCATGTCCATAATTTAAAAAATGCCCTGGCCGGGAAGTCATTGCTTGAAACTAAGCTATTTTTGGAAAATCAACCCAAAATCACCAAAGTCACAGTTTCCCTTTGGCCGTTTTGGGTGAAAAAAGTACCGGAAGATTTAAACAAAATTAAAATTAATTTAGTTTTTTGACTCTGTCAAACAGACCCTTGGTCTAAGACATTGACCGATTTAATAAATTTTGATAAACTAAAAAATTGTCTAATCAATTCAGAATCAAGGTTGCCAATAAGCGTTTGGTTCTGGAGTTTGATATACGGGGAATGGATAAAAAAAAATTAAGAAAAACCGGAACTGTTACAGAAGCTTTGCCCAGTACGCATTTTAAGGTGAGATTAGATGAGGGGGAAGAGATTCTCTGTCATTTAGCAGGAAAATTAAGAATGTTCCGAATTAAAGTTTTACCCGGGGACAGGGTGAGCGTAGAATTAAGTCCCTATGATGAAAAGAGGGGAAGAATAGTCTACCGCGGAAAATAACATGAAAGTACGGCCATCAATAAAGAAAATTTGTAAAAGTTGTAAAATCGTCCGCCGCCGGGGACGAATTTATGTTATTTGCAAAAAAAACCCAAAACATAAACAACGTCAAGGCTAAATTATGCCGAGAATTGCCGGGGTTAATATCCCCGAAAACAAACAAATAGAAATTGCTTTAACTTATATTTATGGAATAGGTCGTTCTTTGACTAGAAAGATTTTAATCACAGCCGGCATTGAACCAACAAAAAGAGCATCGGAATTAACTTCTCAAGAAGTTGCCAAACTTAAAGACATTATTGAAAAAAACTATAAAATAGAGGGTGAACTGAGGAGAGAAATAATGACCAATATCAAAAGATTGAAAGATGTAGGGACGTGGCGGGGGATTCGTCATCTAAAAGGATTGCCAGCCAGGGGGCAAAGAACAAGGACCAATACCAGGACCGTGAGAGGAAATGTAAGAAAAACCGTAGGGTCGGGAAGAAAGCCGGCCGCCACTCCAACATAGAATTAATTTTCAGTAAGATGTAATTAATGTCGGAGAGGGGTCGGGAGAAGCGATTCCCCCGACCCCCGCTCAAGACACCTTCTGGTTTCTTGCGTCGTCCTTCGGGCTCCTATCTTCCAACACGGGGGAATTTCAAAAACTTACTTCGTCAATTTTTATGGGCAAAAAACGCATCATTAAACAAAGCGAAGAGGAATTGTTAAAAGAAAGGGAAAAAGTAGAGGCGAAAGTAAAGAAAGAGGTTAAGGAAACTCTAAAAAAAATTAAAAAAGGGAAGGTTTATATTCTTTCTTCGTATAATAACACCATTATTACTTTAACGGATCCCGGAGGAAATGTTTTGGGTTGGGTAAGCGCCGGGAGTATTGGTTTTAAGGGAGCCAAAAAAGCAACGCCATTTGCTGCCTCCCGGGTGGCTGAAGCCATCACTCAAATTATCCGCAAGATTGGCATTGAGAAAATAGAGGTCTTGGTGAAAGGCATTGGCTCAGGCAGAGAGTCGGCAATTAGATCATTAGCTGCCAGGGGACTGGAAATCGTCTCAATTAAAGACACGACTCCCATCCCTCACAATGGTTGTCGACCACCAAAGGTAAGACGATTATAATCATTATGGTCAACTCAAAATGTAAAATTTGTCGCCGATTAGGAGTAAAACTTTTTTTACGAGGAGAAAGATGTTTATCGCAGAAATGTCCGATGATAAGAAAACCTTATCCGCCCGGTCCCAAAGCAAAAAAAAGAGTCAGGGCTCTTTCCGAATATGGTAAAGAGTTAAAAGAGAAGCAGAAATTAAAAAATTGGTATAATTTAGAAGAAAGACAATTGCGAAAATATGTAAAAGAAACCTTAAAGGCGCGAGGTAAAGTCGTGGATGCCGAAGCAGCTTTGATTAAAATATTAGAGAGCCGTTTAGATAATGTAGTTTTTAGATTAGGATTTGCTCCTTCCAGGCCGGCTGCCCGTCAAATGGTTTCCCATCGCCATTTTATGATAAACAATAAACCAATTAATATCTCCGGTTATCTGGTCAAAAAAGGCGACAAAATTAGTATTAACCCCGGCGCCGCGAAAAAAATCATCTTTCAAAAATTGCCCACTCTTTTGAAAAAACATAATCCTCCATCTTGGTTAAAATTAGATATCAAGAATTTAGAGGGAAAGGTCATAGTTTCACCAAATTTAGAAGAGGCTGCCTCTCCGGCAGAACTCTCGTCAATTTTTGAATTTTATTCAAAATAATAATGTCTTTTATACCATTATGATTAATTTACCCCAGCCGCCAAAAATCGTTAAAAAAGAAGGTAATGAAGTCATTTTTGAAATAGAGGCTTTACATCCGGGTTATGGTGTAACCATAGGAAATTCCTTGAGGCGAGTTTTGTTATCTTCATTAGAAGGAGCTGCCGTTACTCAAATGAAAATTAAAGGCATCTCTCATGAGTTTTCAACAATCCCCGGGGTCTTAGAAGATGTAATTGCCATAATGCTGAATCTAAAACAATTAAGATTTAGATTATTTACTACCGACCCCCAGAAAGCAACACTTAAAGTAAAAGGAGAAAAACAGGTAAAGGGTTCTGACTTTATCTTGCCGGCTCAGGTAGAGCTGGTGAATAAAAATTGTCACCTGGCCACTTTAACTTCAAAATCTGCCGAATTGGAAATGGAAATTCAAATTGAAAAAGGAATTGGTTATTCTTCTCGCGAGAGCAGACAAAAGGAAAAATTAGAAATTGGAGCTATTCCGCTTGACGCCATTTTTACACCGGTGAGAAAAGTGAGTTATAGAATTGAAAATATGAGAGTTGGCGAAAGAACGGATTACGACAGATTATTTTTAGAGATTGAAACAGATGGCATTACCACTCCCGAACAAGCGATTTTACAGGCCTCCGAAATTTTAGTCAAACATTTCTCTCTATTTTCTGAAGCCCTTAAATTAAAAGAAATAGCCAAACCAGTCAAGGAGGTAATAGTTAAAAAAGAAAAAGTTACCAAAGAAAAAAAGAGAAGAAAAAAACATGAGGAAAAGAAAAAAAGGAAGAAAACTAAGTAGGGAAAGGGATCAGAGGAAAGCTCTTTTGAGGTCCTTGGCCGCCGCTTTGATATTGAAAGAAAAAATTAGGACCACCGAGGCAAAAGCAAAAGAACTTTCCGCTTTTGTTGAAAAACAGATAACGCGAGCCAGGATTGGCAGCTTGCCTTGCCAAAGATTATTGGCCAGATTTTTCCCCCAAAGAGTAGTTAAAAAATTAGTGGCTGAAATTGCTCCAAGATATAAAGAAAGAAAAGGAGGATATACCAGGATAATTAAACTCGGCCAAAGAAAATCAAATGGAGCAAAAGTGGCCATGATAGAGTTAATAAAATAGATATAAATAAATAAACACCTATAAAGTTTTATGGAGCGAGAAACCCGGACTATCGATGCCACCAACAAAGTATTAGGTAGATTAGCGGCTGAAATAGCCGTGCTTTTGCGCGGCAAGCACAAAACAGATTTCGCGCCCCACAAAGATATAGGCGATGTCGTTATTGTTGAAAATGTTGCTCAATTGAAATTTACCGGCAGGAAAATGGAGCAAAAAAAATACTATCGTCATTCGGGATATCCGGGGGGATTAAAGGAAATACCTTTGAAAAAACTATTTGAAAAGAATCCGAGCGAAGTTTTAAAAGAGGCAGTTTTTGGCATGTTGCCCAGAAATAAGTTGAGAGCAAAAATAATAAAAAGGTTAAAGTTTGCCCAGTAAAGCTTTGAATAAGGCGATGGGCGAAGAGATAAATCTCTTCTTCCCCCTCGCTTCCTTCGGAAGCTCAGTTTATGAAAAAATCAACGACAAAAAAAACGAAAAAAACCGTTGCGGCTAAAAAGACCAAAAAGCCTTCCCGGGCAAAGAAAAAAGAGTATTTTGAAGGCGTGGGAAGAAGAAAGACAGCCGTTGCCAGAGTCCGACTTTGGACAAACAAAAAAGAAAAAAGTTTTTTTGTCAACGGAAAACCTTTAAAAGAATATTTCCCAACGATAGAACTTCAGCAAGCAGTTTATGCTCCCTTAAATTTAATGAATTATCCGGAAGAATTTAAAGTTTCGGTAAAGGTAAAGGGAGGGGGAATAGTTTCACAAGCCGAAGCTGTGAGGCACGGCCTGGCCAGAGCTTTGGTTTTGTTTGACCCCGACTTTAGAAAAAAGCTAAAAAAGGCAGGTTATTTAAAAAGAGATCCGAGAATGCGGGAAAGAAAAAAATTCGGGCTCAAGCGCGCCAGGAGAGCGCCCCAGTGGCAAAAGCGGTAAAAATTTATGTTTCTTAGAGAACTTATTGATAAATTTTATTTGGACAAACAGAGAGACAAAGAACAGCATCACTTTTACATTACCGATGCCGGCAGATGCGCCAGGTCTTTGTTTTTTAAATTCAAAAATGTGCCCCGGAAAGAAATGGAAGCCAATGTCTTAAGATTATTTGACCACGGCGACCACATTCATCAGCTTATTATGAAACCCCTTTTAAGCATTAGAGAAATTCAGGTGGTGGCTGCCGAAGTAAAAATTCCTCCTCAGGAGTTGATTTCGGGCAGGGCCGATGCCATCATCAGCGACGGCAAGGATTTGTATGTCTTGGATATCAAGAGTATGAACAGTATGATTTTTAAAAACTTAATTGAACCAAAAGAAGAAAATATTGACCAGATTCAGCTTTATTTGCATTATTTCAAAATCCCCAAAGGAATACTGCTTTACGTTAATAAAGACAACCAGCAATTAAAGGATTTTATAGTAAGTTATGATAAAAAGCGCGCCCTTTCTCTTCTGGCTGGCTTAAATGATGTTAAAAAGAAGATTGATAAAAACATTATTCCCGGCAGATTGCCCGATTACCCTCAAAACTGGCAGTGTCGATATTGCCAGTTTAAAGAAGTTTGCTCTATAGCTAACGCCGGAGAGATTAATTGGCATGATTTTAAAAAGAAAGTCGAAGAGGATAAGTCCTCTTCTTCCCCCTCGCTTCCTTCGGAAGCTCGGTAGTCAAATTAAGGGAGAAGAGGGTTAGAGCCGTATAAATTGTTTCCGCTCAAGAGGTATAACTTTTTATCAGATTGATTCCAGAACATTTCCAGGGAGCTTCCATTTTGCGGAAGTTTTTTTGTTTCAAAAATATCTGTCATGTTTAGTTTGTCTCTATTGTCTATTTCGCTAATTTTAATAGTCTCGCCGGCCATAAAAATTAAATAGTTAGAATTGAGCCAAAAAACATCGGTTATTGTCTCTGATAAACGAATTAAAAAAAGTTTTTCTCCGGCTTTTTTTTGCGGCGGATCATTTTTATCACTTAAAAAAAGAATCCAGATTTCATAATTTGAGAAATACACCAGTTTTTCATTGTCCGGAGAAATTTTCAAAAAATTTATATCTTCAAAAAATTTTTCAAAAGATTTTAAATCAGGCGAAAATAGATACAAATTTTGGCTTTCGCTGAGAAAAATATGCCCTGGGAAAATATTTAATTTATATTCTGTTTCTGGTTTGACCGGGAAAGGATTTTCAGTTAGTCTCCCTTCATTTTTAAAAAGATGCCCAGATTTATCTAAATAATAACTCTCTCCATTGAAAGTTTGAGAAGCAATTATATTTTCAGAGGAGGTGGCAATTTCTCTTTCAGTTAAAGTTGGCGGAAATTTATCTAATTTCAAGGTGAAATTTTTTTCCTGCTCTTTCAAACCAACAGCTAAATAAATTTCTTTTGAATCTTCAGAAAAATCTAAATCAATTAATTCAATTTCTCGAACAAGGTCTTTAGAAGCAAAAGAGAAAAAAGGGATAAAATCCTCCCTGCTTAATAAATGGCTTTTAATATTTCTGTTTAAATCGTAAAGTTTTAAAGCCCAATCAGGTTTTTTGTCGGCAGGCGCGTTTTCTTCTTTCTCCTTTTGTTCCGTTTCCAGCAAGATTATTTTTCTCTGGTCAGGAGAAAACCAGAATTGTTCCACTCGGGCAGCCAAGACGCTAAAATTGATGTTTTGAGGGAACAAAATTATATTTTTGGCTTCGGTTACCTCTCTTTCTTTTATTGCCAGGGTTTTTTCCCAGGAATGATATTCTTCCTTTTTCACCTCTACTTTATATTTTTTTGGCAAAAGATTTTCAATTAAAACAGAACCAAAGAAAAAATCGGTTCTTTTATTCAGTTTCCCGTCAATGTAAACATCAGCCTGTCTTGGCAGTATTTTTAAGAACAGACCGCCGGTTTTGGTAAATTTTTTATTTTCTAAATCAATTCTGTACCCCTGGGAATATAAAACTATTGAAGGAGCAATTAGAATAAACAAGAACGAACAGACTAAAAATATAATTATCCGAGTTCTTTTGGTCATACTTTTTTTATCATAACTAATTGATAAATTTTAATCAATTGAGACCGGGATTTGCCAGATTCTAAGATTTTCTCTATACTTAAAATATGCCCCCCCTAACTGGAACTTAATAGACGGGGTATAAAAATAAAAAAACATGAAGAAAATTGGCATTGATTTAGGAACTTGTAATTCTTTGGTTTTTCTTCCGGGCAAAGGAGTGGTTTTACAGGAGCCATCGGTGGTGGCGGTTGCCCTTGAGGAAAACAGAATTTTGGCCATCGGGGAGGAGGCAAAAGAAATGACCGGCCGTACCCCTGATACAATTAGAGTTTATCGACCCCTCAGAGACGGGGTGATTGCTGATTTTAGGGTAACTCAGGCCATGCTTAAATATTTTATTGATAAGGTTGGTGGTTTTTGGCGGTTTTTGAAACCGGAATTAATGATCGGGGTACCGGCCGGCATTACTTCTACGGAAAGGAGGGCAGTAATTGAGGCTGCCTTCAATGCCGGAGCAAAACAGGCCTATCTGGTTAAAGAGCCGATTTTGGCTGCTATTGGTGCCGGTATTCCGATTAATTCTTGTTCCGGGAATATGATTGTTGATATTGGTGGAGGAACTTCTGAGATGGCCGTAATATCTTTGGGAGGAATAGTTACTTGCAACTCAATTAGAATTGGCGGAGATAAAATGGATTTAGCCATTTCAGATTATATTAAGAAAAAGTATAATTTAGCTGTTGGAGAACAAACAGCCGAGGATATAAAAATAAAAATTGGGATTGCTTTACCAGAAAAAGAAGCTAAGGTCATGGAAGTTCGGGGTAGAGATTTGATTTCCGGTTTGCCCCGGACGATTAAAATTTCTTCTAATGAAATTTCAGAAGCGATTTTCGATATTTTGGGAGAGATTATTCATCTGATTAAAACGGTATTAAGAGATACGCCTCCCGAATTGTCGGCTGACATAATTGACAAGGGGATGATTCTTTCTGGCGGCGGAGCTTTATTAAGAAATATTACTGATAGAGTTTCTCAAGAAACCGGCGTCCCCTGTTTTTTAGCCGAAGACCCGCTCTTATGCGTGGCTAAAGGTACAGGAGTGGTTTTAGAGAATCTTGATGTTTATAAAAAGAGCATAATGAGTAAAAAATAATAGTTAATAGTTTTTCAATTAGCAATGCAAATTATTGGTCATCAAAAACAACTGAATTTCTTAAGAGAAGCAGCCGAGTCAAGAAGTTTTTCTCATGCTTATTTATTTGCCGGCCAGGAAAAACTGGGGAAAAGAACTTTAGCCTTGGAATTAGCTTCACTTTTTTTAAAACAGGACATTCAAGCCCTGAGCCATCATCCGGACCTAATTTTTATCCAGTCTCAGAAAAAAGAGATTCAGATTTCCCAAATAAGAGACTTAATTTGGAGACTCTCACTTAAACCCTCCTTAGCCCCCCTCAAAACAGCAATTATAGACAACGCCCATCTGATGAATCAGGAAGCGCAGACCTCTCTCTTGAAAACCCTGGAAGAGCCGAAGGGAGAGACCCTTTTAATCTTAATCAGCGACCAAGCGTCATATCTATTCCCCACAATTCTTTCTCGCGTTCAAATTATTAAATTTAATTCTGTCAAAAAAGAAGAAATTAAAAACTATCTGGCGAGCCGGGGCATTTCAGAAAAAGAAGCAGAGGAAATTTCTACCCTTGCCTTAGGAAGACCGGGGGTAGCCTTGGATTTAATTTCCGGTAAGAAAAAATTGGCCAACCTTAACCAGAGAATAAAAGAGCTTAATGAAATATCAAATTCGCCGTTTTATTTTCGTTTTCAATATGTAAAAAACTTAGTCAAAGAAGATTTAGGGAATATTAAAGACGTTTTAGATATTTGGTTGAATTATTTCAGGAGCGCTTTACTTTCTCGTTTCTGTTCCCCAGGATTGAGTTTATGGTTGCCCGATAAAAATTTTGAAAAATATCCGATAAGAAAACTTAAAAATATTATTAATCACATTCAAACAACAAAATTATTATTATCAAACACTAATATTAATACGAGATTGGCTTTAGAAAGACTAATGTTGGAACTTTAATATTTTATTATGGAAAATTATAAAGAAATAATTCAAAAGATTAAGCCTGAATTAGACAAGGTAATTAGTTTTTTAGGAAAAGAACTAAACACGGTTCGGACAGGCAGAGCGACCCCCTCTTTGGTTGAGGACGTTGTGGTTGAATGTTTCGGTCAAAAATTTCCCTTAAAACAACTGGCAGCAATCTCTACGCCCGAGCCAAAACAAATTTTAATTCAACCCTGGGACAGGTCTTATATTGAGGGGATTGTTCAGGCCCTGGAAAAAACAGGAACAGGAGCTAATCCAATTGTGGACAAAGAAGTAATCAGAATTAATTTACCGCCCTTAAGTGAAGAATATAGAAAAAATTTAACCAGGCTTATTTCGGAAAAGGAGGAACAGGTTCGCCAAACCATAAGAAAATGGAGAGAAGAGGCCTGGAGCGAAATTCAGGAAAAAACAAAACAAGGAGAAATCAGAGAAGATGATAAATTCAGAGCTAAAGATGAGCTTCAGAAGTTAGTCGATGAGTATAATGAAAAAATTGAGGAATTGGTTGAGAAGAAAAAAAAGGAAATATTAGAATAGCTAATCGCCAATATGGTCTTAACCATTATTATTGCTTTTTTCAGTATAATCGCCTTATTAATTATCCATGAATTTGGCCATTTTATCGTGGCCAAAAAATGCGGTTTCAGGGTTGAAGAATTCGGCATCGGTTATCCGCCGAGATTGTGGGGTAAAAAATACGGGGAGACGATTTATTCAATAAATCTTTTGCCTTTCGGCGCCCAGGTAAGAATTCCGGAAGTTGAGGGCAAAGAGGCGAGAAACAAGCCCCGCTGGCAGAGAATGCTTGTTTTGTTGGGGGGTGTGGTTTCTTTTTGGCTCGTGGCTGTTATTTTATTGAGTATTGTTTTCAGTCTTGGTACTTTTCAGGCGATTGCCGATGAAGAAATAGGTCCCTTCGTTCATCCTCCGAAGGTCCAAATAGTGGCGGTCGCTCCGGGTTCTCCGGCAGAAACAGCTGGCATAAAACTCGGCGATATAATTAGAGAATTACGAGTTACGAATTACGAATTAGCAATTGATAAGGTAAAAGATGTTCAAGAGTTCACCGAAAAATACAAAGGAGAAGAAGTGATTTTAATAGTTGAAAGGGGGAAAGAGGTTTTTGAGCTTTCATTGATTCCCAGGGTTTCGCCTCCAGCCGGCGAAGGGGCAATAGGAGTAGCTTTACTTAGAACGGCACAAATCTCTTATCCTTTTTTTCAAGCTTTTATTAAGGGAACGGCAACCACGATTAATTTGACGCAAGCCATCGTTGTTGGGCTGGCCGACGTTTTCCTGAGCCTGATTCAAGGAAAAGGACTGCCGCCAGGGGTTCAGTTTATGGGGCCAATAGGCATAGGTTCTTTGATTGCTCAAGCTGTTCGGGTGGGAGCAAGTTATTTCCTTAATTTTATTGCCATTATTGCTGTTTATCTTGCCGTTTTTAATTTATTGCCCATACCGGCGCTGGATGGAGGCAAATTATTGTTTCTCGGCATTGAGAAGATTAAGGGCAGTCCAATAAACCAGAAAATTGAAGAGAGTATTACGGCCGGATTTTTTGTTTTATTAATTACCTTAATGATTTGGGTTACCATAAAAGATATCGCCAGATTATTTTAAATAAAAGCTCGGTTTAACTCAATGAAAAAAGAATTTGAAAAAAAACAACTCGTTAAAAAATCGGAAAATTTTTCTCGCTGGTATACCGATATAATACTTAAAGCGGGATTGGCTGATTATGCTCCGGTCAAAGGTTGCATGATATTTAAACCTTATGGCTGGGCTATCTGGGAAAATATTCAAAAAGCTTTAGACGGAGAAATTAAAAAAGCCGGAGTTAAAAATGCCTATTTTCCTCTTTTTATTCCCGAAAGACTTTTAAAGAAGGAAAAAGAACATGTTGAAAGTTTCTCGCCCGAGTTAGCAGTTGTGACCATCGGCGGCGGAAAAAAACTTAAAGAAAAATTAGTTGTCAGACCGACGTCTGAAACAATAATGTATGAAATGTTTGCTAAATGGATAAAATCCTGGCGGGACCTGCCCCTGATGATAAATCAATGGTCTAACGCTGTTCGCTGGGAAAAAAGAACTTATTTATTTCTAAGGACAACTGAATTTTTATGGCAGGAAGGACATACCGTTCATCAAACTCATCAGGAAGCAAAGAAAGAGGTCCAAAGAGCTTTAAATACTTATGTTAAACTTTATCAGAAAATTTTTGGTATTGATGGAGTCTGGAATAAAAAATCTGAATCGGAAAAATTTCCTGGTGCTTTAGACACTTATAGTTATGAAATGCTGATGCCCGACAATAAAGCTATTCAGGGAGGTACTTCCCATGATTTGGGGCAGAATTTTTCAAAGGTATTTAATATTAAGTTTTTGGACAAAAAAGGGAAAGAAAAATTAGCCTGGCAGACTTGCTGGGGTTTGTCGACAAGAAGTATTGGAGCGTTGATTATGGCTCACGGTGATAATAATGGTTTAATCATTCCCCCTCAATTAGCCCCTGTCCAGGTCATTATCATCCCGGTTTTTCAAAGAAAAAAAACGGATAAAGAGTTAGAAAAGACATCAAAGAAAATAAAAGATATTCTAAAAGATTTTAGGACTGAAATAGATTTGAGAAAAGAATATTCAATTGGCTGGAAATTCAATGAATGGGAATTAAAAGGAGTTCCTCTGAGAATAGAAATCGGCCCGGAGGAAATAAAAAGAAAAAAAGCAACCTTAGTCAGAAGAGATAACGGAGAAAAAGAGCTGGTTTCTTTTAACCTTTTATCCTTTAAAGTTAAAGAAACCTTAGCCTTAATTCAGAAAAATTTGTTCTTAAAAAGCAGCCGGCACTTAAAAGAAAACACCAGAGAAGTTTTTGATTATGGAGAATTTAAAAGTATAATGCAAAAAGAAAAAGGATTTTTAAAAGCTTTTTGGTGCGGGAGTCCAAAATGTGAGAGAAAAATCAAGGAAGAGACGAAAGCCACGACCAGGTGTCTGTCTTCCGAGATTTCAAAAAAGGAGGGAAAGTGTATTTACTGTTCAAACAAAGCAAAAAATAAATGGATTTTCGCTCAGGCTTATTAAATATGTTAAGTAAACTTTTAAAATTATTTGCCGAAGACATTGCCATTGATTTGGGAACGGCCAATTCTCGTATTTATGTCAGGGGCAGGGGAATAGTCATTACCGAGCCCTCCGTCGTGGCCGTTAACCAAAAAACCGGTCAGATTTTGGCCATCGGGGAGGAAGCAAAAAAAATGGTCGGCCGGACTCCGGCCTATATTGTGGCAACCCGGCCGCTGGTTTCAGGGGTCGTTTCTGATTTTGAGGTAACCGAACAGATGCTCAGATATTTTATTGAAAAAGCTCACAAAAAAAGATTTCTTTTAAATCCGAGACCCCGGGTTATCGTTGGCATTCCTTGCGGCGTAACTGAGGTTGAGAAAAAAGCGGTTTGTGACGCCGCTAAAAATGCCGGAGCCAGAGATGTTTTTATTATTGAAGAACCGATGGCGGCGGCCCTGGGCGCTCGTCTACCCGTTCAGGAAGCAGGCGGTAATTTTATTATTGATATTGGCGGCGGGACGACTGATATTGCCGTAATATCTTTGGGAGGAATAGTAGTATCTAAGACTTTAAGAGTGGCCGGAGACAGGCTTAATCAAGACGTTATTCAATTTGCCCAGCAGGAATATAAACTATTAATTGGAGAAAGAACGGCAGAAATGATTAAAATCGGCATAGGCTCAGCTTATCCCTTAAAAGAAAAGAAACAACTGCCCATGCGGGGCAGGAATTTAGTCACCGGTCTGCCTGAAGAGATTCTGGTTTCCGACGAAGACATCAGAACAGCTTTAGAAAAATCAGTAAAACAAATTGTTAAAGAAATAAAAACGGCTGTAGAAGAAACGCCCCCGGAGCTACTGGCTGACATTATGGTTTCAGGCATTCAGATGGTGGGCGGCGGTTCTCTTTTGAAGGGATTAGCCACTTTGATTCAAAAAGAAACAAAAATTCCTACCAAACTTATTGAAGACCCCACCACAGCTGTTGTCAGGGGAGCAGGAATGGTGCTTGAAAATCTTGACCAATTACAAGAGGTATTGGTTGAAATCGAAGATTTAGAACTGCCAAAATGATTACAAAAAAAGAGTTACGGCACATCGTCAAATTAGCCAGACTCAGTCTGACCAAAAATGAAGAAGAGAGGTTTCAAAAGGAGCTTTCTTCAATTTTGAATTATGTTGAAAAGTTAAAAGAAATAGATGTTGCCAGGGTTGAGCCGACCAGTCATCCCTTTGGTGTTGAAAACGTGATGAGAGAGGATTTACCCGGCGAAGTTTTCAAGGAAAATTTAGCCGGGCAAGCAAAAAAATTATTAGAATTGGCGCCAGAAACCAGAGACGGTTATTTAAAAGTAAGGTCAATCTTTGAAATAAATTGAGTTGGTTAATGGAACTTACAAATCTTACCATCGCTCAAATACATCAGGGTTTGATAAAAAAAGATTTTTCTGCTTCTGAACTTTGTAAAACTTTTTTAGACAGGATTAAAGAAAAAAATAAGGAGATTTTTGCCTTTCTGCAGATTTGTGAAGATTCAGCCTTAGCAAAAGCAAAAGAGATTGATGATATGATTTCGGCCGGCCAGGAGGTTCCGATTTTGGCCGGCATCCCTTCAGCTATTAAAGATAATATTTTAGTTGAGGGGGTTCGTTGTACGGCCAGTTCCAGAATCCTTGAAGATTATACGGCTCCTGATGATGCCACAGTGGTTAAAAAACTTAAAAATCAAGGAGTAGTAATTTTAGGAAAGACCAATCTGGATGAGTTTGCCATGGGTTCTTCTACGGAAAATTCGGCTTTTGGACCGACTCGCAATCCCTTTGACTTAGCCAGGGTTCCCGGCGGGTCTTCTGGTGGTTCGGCGGCGGCCGTAGCCGCCAGATTATCTGTTTTTGCTTTAGGTTCAGATACCGGCGGTTCAATAAGACAGCCCTCTTCTTTTTGCGGCGTGGTTGGTTTAAAACCAACCTATGGCGCCGTATCACGTTATGGGTTAATTGCTTTTGCTTCTTCTTTGGACCAGATAGGCCCTCTGGCCAGGACCGTGGAGGACTGCCAGATTGTTTTTAAGGCCATTAAAGGTAAAGATGAAATGGATTCAACCAGTGTTGAATCAAGCCAAAAGCGCCAGGCGCCAAGCGAAAAACTTAATTTAAAGAAAATAAAGATTGGCGTGCCGAAAGAATATTTTATCAAAGGCATTAATCCTGAAGTGGAGAAGGTAATTAAGCTAGCAATTAAAAAATATGAGGAGATGGGCGCTTATGTCAGGGAAATTAGTTTACCGCACACAGAATATGCTTTACCCTGCTATTATCTAATTGCTTGTCCTGAGGCCTCGGCAAATCTGGCCAGGTATGATGGGATAAAATACGGTTTCACCGCCAATTCCAAATTCCAGAAGCCAGATGCCAAACTATTAGATGTTTATCTGGAAAGCCGGGGAGAAGGTTTTGGAGCAGAGGTAAGAAGAAGGATAATCCTGGGAACTTATGCCCTGTCTGCCGGCTATTACCAGGCTTACTATTTAAGAGCCCAAAAAATAAGAACTTTAATAAAAAATGATTTTGAAAAAGCTTTTAAAAAAGTTGACCTAATTTTTGCCCCGGTTTCTCCTTTCTTACCGTTTAAAATTGGGGAAAGAATTGATAATCCTCTTTCAATGTATTTGTCCGATGCTTATACCGTCGCCGTTAATTTAGTGGGAGTGCCGGCTCTTTCTTTGCCCGTAGGCAAAGCAGAGAATTTGCCGGTTGGTCTCCAGATTATTGGCAAACCTTTTGAGGAAGATAAAATTTTAGAAATGGGAAAATTATATGCCCGTCATTGGAAACTTTCCTGAAAATTTAATATCGTTTTTTATTTCTCCGTCGTCAAATGAATGGCTGTTAATTATTAAAATTATTTTTATAGTTCTGTCTTTGCTGTTCGCCGGTTCTATTATTTTTGCGCTTCTGGGAACTTCCTGGCCCAGATTTCTTTTTTTATATGATCTGGTTGAACTTTTAACTTTTCGGCTGTTCGGAGTTAGAAGGACGGAAAAAGATTGGAGAAAAATTACGGCCAGAATAGGTGCGGGCTTAGAGTCAGAATATAAATTAGCCGTTATTGAGGCGGATAACATGCTCAATGAGATATTAAAGAAAATGGGATACGGGGGAGAAAGTTTGGGGGAAAGGTTAGAAAAGTTAACCGCAGTCACTCTGCCTGATATTGAGGGAATTAAAGAAGCCCATCAAGTCCGCAATAATATTATTCATGACCCTAATTACAAATTATCTTTAGATGAGACAAGAAGATTGTTGGACATTTTTGAGAAAGCATTTAAAGATTTGGAGGCTTTTTAGGATTGGGGGGGTTGAAATTTTTTTTAAAATAGAATAGAATTACAACGCGGGGTAGAGAAGTAGTATCTTGCGAGGCCCATAACCTCGAGACCTAGGTGCAATTCCTAGCCCCGCAACAAGTTTCGCCGGCGTAGCTCAGCGGTAGTAGCAGGGTCTTCATAAGGCCAAGGTCACAGGTTCGAGTCCTGTCGCCGGCACCAGGCGGGCGTAGCTTAGTTTGGCTAAAAGCGCCGCCCTGTCACGGCGGAGAACGTGGGTTCAAATCCCATCGCCCGCGCCAACGAAACGAAGTGCAGTGCGGAAGATGAGGCTTACCTCATCGCCCGCGCCGGAAAACGACTTATTTAAT
>Ga0172364_10000874_pt1 | contig 22353 bp, 31 predicted proteins | sample LakKivSesite10cm_FD_114545 | JGI IMG/M metagenome (GOLD analysis project Ga0172364, IMG submission 114545) | Sediment microbial communities from Lake Kivu, Rwanda - Sediment site 10cm | ecosystem: Environmental > Aquatic > Freshwater > Lake > Sediment | place: Rwanda: Western Province, Lake... | reverse complement strand
TCGACCCGAGTTGCGTGCACTTTCGTGTTGCAAGCCCTCGCCGCAAATCCTGCAACCCTGCTCCAGACCGGTCCCCAACTTCCGGGGACCTGTACTTAGGACCGGCGCGATGGCCGTTGCCGATGGTCAAGAATTGCGGACGGACCGCCCAGCCCAGGCCGTGGCAGCCCGCGCCGTGCGGACCGCTAGCCCACCATCTTCGCGATGAGATAGCCCACCTCGCGCGTGCCCATGCCCATCTTGCCGGCGGTCAGGCTCTTGATTTGCTTGCTGGCGAGCGCGTCGGTGATGGCCTTGTCGATGGCCGGGGCGACCGCGGGCCCGCCCAGGGTGTCCATCATCATACCTATCCGCCGCAAGAATTCCATCCGACGGACAAGAGCGGCTCAGGCCGACGGGGTCGCCCCGCTGTTCGTGGTCGGGGCAGGCCCGCAAGACCGCCGGCGTGGCCCGCCGGCCGGGGAATCGTAGCGGGCTCGGTGATGCCGGCAGGCGGTGACGGAGGCAACATCGTCAACTACCAGCGTGAACCGGCGAACGCCCATGCCGCACTCAAGCCGCGACAGCGTACTCGTGGTGCAAACCGCCGAGCACGACTTTGCTCTGCACGGATCTTTCCGGTGTCCGCTGGGAAGGCGGTAGCCATCGGGCTCCCATTGGCGCCTGCATCCGGAGTCCACGATGTGGCCGGCCGTGGTAGTAGCGAAGATACTCGCGCAGGATGCGCTCAGCGTGGATCTCATCGAGCACGATCACGTTGTCGAGGCAGCCGCTCCGAAATGTCTCGATCATCCGCTCGCAGTACGCATTCGCTTGCGGTGCCCGCGGCGGCGTTGCCAAGCACCTCGTGCCGAAACTCTTCACTCGCCGTCGGAAATCGGCGCCATAGATCGAGTCGCGATCATGGATAAGAAAACGCGGCGCTTGGTTGTCGCGATCGCACACGGCCTCGATAAAAGATTGAGCAGCATACTGCGCGCTCGGTGTCGACGTCACCCCGATGCGCACGACTTCCCTGCGGCCCAGGTCGATGATGACGAAGCCGTAGAGAAGCTGGAACCGCAGGGTCACGATGGTGAACCAGTCGGCGGCCCACGTCTGGCCAAGATGCTTGCGCACGAAGGTGGACCACTTCTGACCGCGGTCACGCGGCAGATTCGCCGGCCGATACTTGGCCACTGTTCTCGGGGACACGTGGTGACCGAGTTTCGCAAGTTCAGCGGCGATGACATTTCCACCCCAAAGCGGGTTTTCCTTCCACATCCGCCGGATCAGGGTTCGGGTGTCTGTATCGATCGGCGGGCGACCGACGGGGCGTCGGGAGCGGCGTCGCCAGGGCAGGCGCTACAAGGATCGATGCCAGCGAATCATGGTTTTCGGCTGCACGACCGTGATGTTGACAAAGTGGCTACAAGCAGCTACCTCGCCACGTTTCACTTTCCCCACCAGCGGCTCGCGTCGCTCTCGCTCGCAACCTACGACGAGCGCATGGCCGCGGCGGCTCGCGGCATGGGTTTCGCCCTGCACGCTTTGTAGGCTGCCGCATGGAGGGTGGCTTCTGCCCCACGTGCGGTTCGCAAAAGACCCTGGTGGTGTTCCTGCCGAAGAGCGAGCAAGAGAAGCCGAAGACAGCCCCCCAGGCGGGGGGCCGGGATGCGCGCTTCGAGGGCGCGATGGACGAGGCCGCCGCGGCCTTGAACGCGAGCGTGGATTTCGACCGGCGGCTTCTGCGCGAGGACGTGCGCGGCAGCCAGGCGCACGCGCGCATGCTGGCCGAGGTGGGTTCGGAGTACCTTGAGAAATGCATCACGGTGATGCATACTGATGCGCAGGGGATCATGAAAGCCATCACGGTCAGAAACCTTCCTCCTGATGTCGCCCGGGCTGTCCGCCAGCGAGCGACCAAGGACCAAATGAGCGCGAACCGCGCGATCATCGCCTTGCTCCAAGCAGCTCAGGGGAGACGAAGGGGTAAGAGGTTGGATGCTCTTCATCACGATCTAGACCGCCTGGCCGGCACCTGGAGCCGGGAAGAGGCGCTGGCCTTCTCGCAAGCCTTGCGCGAGCAACGGACGGTCGACCCGGACTTGTGGAAGTGACTCGGGTCCTGGCTGACACCTCGGCGTATTCGGCCTTTTTTCGCGGGCACGCGGGGATTCGAAGGCTTCTCCAGGAGGTGGAAGAAATCGTTCTTTCGCCGGTTGTCCTGGGAGAGCTGCGCGCCGGCTTCCGACGGGGCAAGCACCAGCGCAAGAATGAGCGCGAACTCGCCCTCTTCCTGTCCTCGCCCCGCGTTCTTGTGGTGACCATCGACGCCGAAACGTCCGAGCGCTACGCGGCCCTCCTCCACTCGCTCCACGAAGCCGGCACACCGATTCCCACGAACGACATATGGATCGCCGCCTCGGCCATGCAGCATGGCCTTGCTGTGGCTACGACCGATCACCACTTCGAGAGAATCCCCCAGGTCCTGTCTCAGGTCTTCTCTGTGTAGTCGCGCGGGAGCCCGCCTGCTCCCCAATGACTTGGCAAACCGCAGGGAGGACCTCCTCGGCGCGCGCCCGCAGAGACGCGACACCCGCGACGGGCGCGGTGGCAGCCGGATCTACCGACAGGACCGGGACTCCGCGTTCGCGGGCGGCGCCAAGCACCAAGTCGGTGACACCGACGGAAAAGGAGGTCCCGACGAAGAGAACCGCGTGGCAACGACCGGCTGTCCTTCGCCAGCTCTGCGTCCGGGACCTTGGTTTTCCGTCGGTGGCGGCGCGAATTCATAGGCATGGCAGGCAACACCTGCCATCATGCATCATCCAGCCATGCTCGCCCTGCTCCTGACCCTCCTGCACACGCTGCGCTCGGCACTCCGCACCCGCGCCGAGCTCGCCCGCGAGAATCTCGCGCCCACCTTTGGTTGCGGCCGACAGGCTGCGCTGTGTGGCAACTCCCACCAAGTTGGCGGCGAGCCACGCGAGCGCCCATTTCGCATATCCCGCCGAAACCGACACGCAGGCCGGTACCAGCGGCATGCCTCCCTCGCTCGTGGATCAGTTGGCCGCCAGGACCTCCAACTCGTTCACGCTCAGTGCGCGCTCGTAGATTCGGGCGTTGTCCACCCAGCCGTTGAAATTGAACCCGATGGCTACGCTCGGAGATGGAATCACGGGCGTGGTGCTGCTGTTCGAAATCGCGACGCTCAAGCCGTTGACCCACAGTTCCCACGTGCCCTTGCGGCGCACTGCCGCGAGGTGCGTCCATTGCCTGACGTTCAACGCAACACCCGAGTTCGAGAAGCGTATGCCCCCGTAAATCAGGGTGATCCTCATGTTGTTGCCAGTGTGCAGCATCATACCATAGCCGTTGTATCCAGAATGGCCAATGTACAGGATTAGCTGTTCGCCAGTGCCGCCATTCCACTTGACCCACACACTGAGAGTGACATTGTCCGTCGCCGTCGTCACAAGAGGGGCCTCGGCGTAGGAGGCATCGTTGGCGCTCGCGAGCGAGGAAACGCCATCCCTGAATTCGGTCGTGCTGTACGTCGCTCCACCGTGCAATGTCGCCGTGTAGCCGTTCCCACTCGAGTCGAGTCCATTCCCTTCAAAACTCCAGATGGCGCTTGCGCCTGCGGGAAGTGGAACAAGCGGTGAGTCGCTGACATCGGTTCCAGCATCGGTTTGAGGCCCGGCATCCAGCGCGGTTGCCGGGCAGGGTCCGGTGAAGGCAACGCACTTGCCGCCGAAGCAACAACCCTCTTCGCATGTCCGGTTCTCGCAGCAGTCATCACCCAGTCCTCCGCAGCGCGTGCACAGCCCGCCAGACCCGGAAATACTGCAGACGGTGCCCGTCGCGCAGCGGCCGCTCTTGCTTCCGACCGGACAGCAGACTTCACCCGGCCCACCGCAGGAGGCACACGTCCCATTCCGGCAGAACAACCGATCGTAGCAGGAGACGGAGCAGCACTTCTGCCCCAGGGCACCGCAGTCTGAGCAGCGTCCGTCGTGGCACACTCCGTCGCCAACGCCGCACTCCATACCCTCCTCAAGGCAAACCTCGTTGTAGCAGCAGCCGCGCGCAGCGCAGACCTCACCCGGACAACAGATGCTGCCAGGCGTACCGCAGGAAACACACAACTTGCCACTGCAGAAGGCATCCTTCGAATCGCACACGGCGCCTCCCAGCGTAGGGTCTTCGCAACACAGACCGCCGATGTCACCGCAATGGGCGCAAATGCCCGCACTGCACAGTGTGGCGGAAGCCGTACAGGAACCGACGGCTGGCGTCGGTCCGCAGCATGGCTGTCCCAAGCCACCGCAGGACCCGCAAGCGCCTGCATTGCAGATTCCCCCGCCCAGTCCCACGCAGGTCGCCCCTTCTCGCATGCAGACTCCCGACACACAACACCCACCATCTGTGCACCTGTTTCCAGCACAGCAAGGGACACCAGGTGAACCGCAGGTCAGCGGGCGGCCATCGGTCGCATTCGTACCGCCGCTACCTTGGCTTCCCCCACGGGCCGTCGCCCTACTGTCCGTGACCCCTCCCGTTCCCGAGGCACCGCCACCCCCAACGTGGGCGGTTGCATCCGGTCTCGCCGGCGGCGCGCCAGCATCCAGGTTCGCATTGAGCTTGCCGTCTCCCCCGCAGGCCTGCAGCACCACGATAGTGACCGTTGCGGTCAGAAGGGTACCCTTCCTCGAGTCAAGCTTCTTGAGTTGCATTACTGCCTCCTCGTTGTTCATGGAGCGCGTCGTTCATCTGCTGGAGCGAATCATAGACCTGACGAGGCAGCCCTTTCAAGGTGTGCTGACATGATGCGACGTCGGCTCTGGTTGCGGCGGTTTTTTTTCTCCCGGCCGCGTCCTCGCCGAGGATACCGACTCACCGCCAACGATTCGGAGACGGTGTGGGAGGTCAGCGGATGAGCAAGAAGATGTCCGGGCACGCTGCCTGCCGGCAGGCACGGCGCCCCTCGTACTGGGCAAGATACTGCAGCGATTCGTCAAGGCAAGTCCGATTTGCGCTATGGCGCAGGTGGCGATGGAGAATGCGCTCTGTCCCAAGGTGCTCGACCGGTTTTTCGGTGGAGTCGCGCAGGAGCAGTATACCCGGGATCTGTTGTTCTCTGCGTTGGTGAACCTGATGGCGATGGTGGTCTTCAAGGTCCGGCCGTCGGTGCAAGCCACTTCCTGGGGGATTGGACCACGGAGCACACCCCCCGGGCCAACGGATCCGAATCGTCTGCAAGAGCAGGTAGCTACCCGATTCGGTGGTTGGTGGTCCTTCCTCTTCCGTTCTCTGCCGCTCCACTAACGTGTGTGGCAGAATAAGTGAACGCCTTTTCGCGTCGGCCAGCCATGCGGCTTGGGGCTCGGAGCGGACCATGGGAGCAGCGGCTCCTTCAACGGATCGCCGCGCGCCTGCGCCTTCCCCCCGCTGTCGCTGGTGGTAATCCCCGGCAACCTTCAAGGAAGAGCAGCCGGCGAAGGCAGATAGAGCGCGAACGAGCCCTCGTGCCAGGCGAGGCGGAAGCGAACGAGTGATGTCGACTCGGGGCCCGGGCGTCGGCCGTAGGCCAGGGAGACGAGGGCGCAGGGGTCGGAGGCGGCGCGAGACAGGGCGGCCGTCGGGTTCTGCACCAGCACCGGGCGCAGCCTGACGTCGAAGTCCGGCTTCCGCAGCATGACGAAAAGCGCATATGTCCAGCTATCCTCGCTTCCCAAGACGCCCACGTCGGCACACGCGTCAGCCCGAAGTCCTTCGCGCAAAGTCACGAACGACAGGTAGTCGGCGGGACGATTTGCGAAGTACAGTTCGGTGCGGGTCTTGCTCCAGATGTCGGTGATGTGGAATCTTTCCGTAAATAGCTTCCCAGGCACGATGGCCCGAGTGGCATTGACCAGCAGCCAGGGAGCCGCAAGCACCAGAAGCGCCACCGTCGCCGCACCCGACAGCCGTCGTGACCGTGACACGGTGGTGTGCACCGCGATGGCCACCGGCGCGGCCCCCAGGATGAAGAAGGGAGTGTGCAGCCTGCTTCCCCACGGCTGCCACTTGAATACCGCGGCGTAGAGAACAAAACCCAGCAGAACCATCAACCAGAACCAGCGTTGGGAGCGGGTCCCGCACCGAGCAAGAAGCACCGCCGCTACGATAAAGAGCAGCATCTGCACGGGGTTCGGCGCGGCATCCTCGTGCGTGCTGAAGCCCGCGGCCTGGTACGGCCCATCCAGGGTCGTGCGAGGATCGTTTGCGTCGACACCGGCCACCGAGTGCAATCCAACGACCGCCGCGCGCATCACCCGAGGCCAGCGCGCGCTGGGCAAAGCGACATGCGATGCGACGTTTCGGACCAGGTTCGAGTAGACGGTCCGGAGACCCCGCACCTGGTTGCCAACCCGAGTGGCGAGCCACTGCGTTCCGAGTGGAGTACCGAAGACCCGCTGGTTGCGAACCCCGTGGGGGGTGTTGATAGCCAGGACGAGCACACCGGCCAAACCCAGCACGACAAGCCCCCGCCGGGGCTTGCACAGGGCAAAAGCACGCCGCAAGGCCCACAGAACGAAGGGTGCGATGAAAACCAGGGCTGTCCCCTTGGTCAGAATCGCCAAACCCGCGGACATGCCCAGGACAAGCGCGCACGGGAAATCGGCCTTGAACGAGAGGCAGTGGAGCACAGTTGTGACGACGAAGAACGAACAAACCAGATCGTTTTGCGTCGAGGAGGCTTGCAGGACGGCCATCGGTGTCGTGAGCACAAGAAGCGCGGCCAGCATCTGAGTCCGCGCGTCGCCCCCTAGCTCGCGTGCCAGGAGCGATGCACCCATGGCGTTCAAGCCAAACGCGAACCACTGCACAAGATTCGCGAACCTATCCCCGCCGGAAAGCGCGTGCAGGTTGGCAATGACGATCTCCGCAAAGGGGTTGAGCGCAGCCTGCCGTTCGACGTGGGTGGCGAAATGGGCGATCGAGCTTCGGTCAAGCCACTCGGCGACCCGGCCGAGGTGGTAGGTGAGGGAATCGACGGTGTTGGGTGGTGCAACCAGGGCGACAATGAGTGTGAGGCAGGGTGGAACGACCAGGCAGAGCGCCCCGACCTCGACACGCCATGTCCGTGGGCCCTGCCTCGCCAGCCGTCTCCGCACCTCCATCCAGGTGTGCCGGAGCGGCCAAGCCAGCGCGAGCAGAAGCGCCAGCCAGGCGCAGAAGACCGGCACCCGCGCAAATGCATCGACAAGCGAGAGTCCTTCCGAAAGCGCGAGCAAGAGCAGAGACCAGATCACCGTCGCCGCCAAGCCCGCTTCTCTCCAGCCGCCAGACCGCGCGCGGAGGAGGAGCCACAGCTCCGCCCACACCAAGACCACGACGATCGTCATCGTCTCACCTCGAGCACCACGACGGCATGCATGCACTAAGCCGCATCATCCGAGGCCTGTCCTTTGCCTGTCGTCCCAGCAGTTGGGTCGGCTCTTCGCTCATCGGCTCGGTCATAGGACACTCTGCGGATCCACGTCTACCTCAAGTCGCACGCTCCGTGGAAGTGGCACGCGGCAGGTGGCCCGGCTCACATCGAGGAGTCTCGCGCGATCCGAGCCGGACAGCCAGACCTGAAATCGGGCCCGGCCGCGCAGGCGCGGGATGGGCGCCTCGGATGGACCCAGGACCCGCACCCCTCCCACGCGACGCGCGCAGGCGGCCGCGGCACTGGCCGCCGCGGAGACTGCCGACGCATCTTGACCATCGAGGCGAAGCACCACCATGCGCGCGAACGGCGGATAGAGGGCCGCCTGCCGCCGCGCCAGCTCGTCGCGCACGAAGCCCTCGTAGTCGTGCCGACGCAGAAACTCGATGGCGGGGTGCTCGGGGCCGTAGGTCTGGACCAGGATGCGGCCCCCGCGCGACCCCCGGCCGGCCCGGCCGGCCACCTGTTCCATGAGCGCGAAGGTGCGTTCGGCGGCGCGAAAATCGGGCAAGTGAATGCCCTGGTCGGGCAGCAAGATGCCCACCAAGGTCACCCCGCCGAAGTCGTGCCCCTTGGTGACCATCTGGGTTCCGATGAGGATATCGATCTCGCCCCGGTGCATCCTGGCCAGGATCTCCTCCAGGCGCCCTCGCCCGCCGTCCGCGGTGTCGCGGTCGAGGCGCGCGACGCGCGCATGCGGAAAACGCTGGCGAACCACACTCTCGACGCGTTCGGTGCCGGTGCCCATCCCCGTCAGACCGGGCGTCTTGCACTGCGGGCAGATCTCGCGCAGGGGCTCGGCGCGGCCGCAGTAGTGGCAAAGCAGATGCCCCCGTCCGCGGTGCAGGGTCAGGGAGACGGCGCAGTCCGTGCAGCGCATGACGTGGCCGCAGGACCGACAATGCACCAAGGTGGAGAAGCCGCGCCGGTTCAGGAAGAGAATCGTCTGCTCGCCCGCCGCGAGGGCCGCCTCTACGGCCAAGGCCAAGGGCGGCGAGAACAAACCGTCCGGCCCCGGCGGATGCCGCCGTAGATCGATCACGTCGACCGGCGGCAGCGGCCGATCCGCGGCTGCCGGGTTTGCCCGCACCGGCAGGAGCAACCGCCCGAAGCGACCGCGCAAGACATTGTGATAGGTCTCAAGGCAGGGGGTCGCGGAGCCCAGCACCGCGAGGGCCTGGCCCTGGCGCGCGCGCATCACCGCCAGGTCGCGGGCGTGATAGCGAAAACCCTCCTCCTGCTTGAACGAGCCGTCGTGCTCCTCGTCGACCACGATGACCGCCAGGTCGCGCACCGGTGCGAACACCGCCGAGCGCGCCCCGAGGGCGATGCCGACCTCGCCCTGGCGCAACCGCCGCCAGGCCGCCATGCGTTCCCCGGGCGGCAGGGCGCTGTGCAAGACCGCCACGTCGTCGCCGAAACGGGCGCGAAAGCGGGCCGCGAGCTGCGGTGTAAGCGCGATCTCGGGGACCAGCACCAAGGCCCCGCGCCCCTGCTTGCGTGCCTCGGCGATGAGGCGCAGGTAGACCTCGGTCTTTCCGGATCCGGTGATGCCTTGGAGCACGTAGGTCGCGTAGCCGCGGCCGAGGGCTCCCGCCAGGGTGACGAACGCCGACTGCTGGTGGCGGTTCAAGACCGGCAGGACCGCCTCCTCAACCCGGCCGGCGCCGGGCCCATCCACGTCGAACCCCATGTGCTTTCGCCGCGCTCCGCGAATGGCGTCAACCACCTCGACGAAGCCGCGCTCGACGAGGAAATTCACGCGTGCGAACAGCGCCGGCCGGCTGCGCGCCAGGCCGGCCTGGCTCAAGCTGCGGGCCTTGCGAAGCCGCGTCAAGAACGCGCGATCGCCGTCGTCCAGCACCAAGGCCGCCAGCGCCGAGGAAGGCTTGCCCGCGGTCGCGTCCTTCCCGGCTTGAGTGAGGCGCAAGCGGCGTGAGGCCGAGGCGCGCGCGCTGCCCGGCAGGGCTGCGGACAGCACCTCGCCGAGGGGAGCGAGGTAGTAGCTCGAAGCCCAACGGCAAAGATCGAGCACCGCTCCGTCGAGCGCCGGACCCTCGCCCACCATGGCCACGATGGCGCGGATCTCGTCGCTCGCAAACCCGGCCGCGCCCTTTCTGTGGCCGACCACGAAGCCGGTGACCATGCGCTCGCGAAAGGGCACGATCACCTGCGCACCGATCGGGGCGAGCCCCGTGTCACGCGCATCCCGATAGGTGAAGATCTCCGAGATGGGCAGCGCCACGGCAACGTCGAGCAGCGTCTCCCTGCCCGGGTCAGAAGCGGATCGAGATGGAGGAGACGCCATGCCTGAGAAATGCTAGAGGTCGTGGAGCTCTCGGTGCAGCCGCTTCTGCTCCGCCTTGTGCAGGGGGTCGCCTTCGGTCTCTTTGTGCTCCCGGCGTACTTCTTCGCGGGTCATGCGCAGCGCCTTCCTATGCCGATGAAGCTGCCAAAGGTAGTCGGCTGCGCCGAGCACCAGGAGCGCCAGCGCCAGCCGAATCCCGAGGGTCCGCGCCAGGGCACCCACGATGCGCAGGACTTGGCGGCTGTCTACCCCTGCGGAAGCGACGATCGATCCCACCCAGGGACGAATCGTGACGCAGGCCACCGCAAGGAGCACGATGAGCTTCGCCCACCCCTTGCCGGCTTCGCTCACCCCGTGACGGCCGAGCACCCGGCGCAGCGAGGGCACAAGACGCCTCCCCTCGGGCCGGGCTTGCGCGAGCGCGACGTTGCCGCGTGTCTGCACCAGGTTGATCAGAACCGCCACCACAAGCAGACTGCCGAGCGGCAGTGCCAAGGCGAAAGCCGCGGCGTGAAGCGCCGCCGCCAGCGACGCCGATACCGTGCACGGACCACTGGCCTTGGCCAAAGCCGTGTGCAGGTAGGCAAGCAGCCCTCCCAGCCACGCCTTGCCGCCGGCCACGGCGACCAGGCAGAAGGCAAAGACGGCGAAACCGCTGGCAAGGTCGCGGCTCAGGGCAACCTCGCCCGCCCGGCGCGCCTGCGCGAGCCGCCGCGGGGTAGGCTCTTCGGTTCTGTCCTCCAGGTTTCTGCCTGTCATTGCCGCCACGCTTGTTCATCTGCCCAGGCGGGAAGCTAGGGCAAAAAGCTGCATGAATCCAGCAAAACCACTTCGCAGGGCTGCATCCAACCCGGCCAGTCCCAAAAGCACGACACCGGTCGCCAGCAAGGCCCGCAGCGGCATGCCGACGAAGAAAAGGGGAACACCCGGCACCGACCGCCCGATCGCCCCGAGCACGAGATCGGCGAGAAGAAGCGCGACGATGACGGGAGCGCACAGACCGACCGCGGCCTCGATGAGCCTGGCCGAGGCCAACACGACCAGGTGGATCATGGCCGGGGAGCGCCCGGCGACGGGAGCGCCGAGCGGCACCGCCTCGTAGCTGCGCGCGAGCGCGGTCGCGACCAAGCCAAGCCCCCCGATTTCGAGGAAGACCACCACGGAGAAGAGCAAGAAAAGCGCACCGAAGGGACTGGCGCGGCCTTCGCCTGTGGGCGAGAGGACCTCGGCCAGGTCCTGCCCGCGCAAGACGTCGACGGTGTGGCCGGCCGCCTCGGCCGCGCGAAACATGCACGCGCATACGAAGCCCATGCCAAGGCCCACCATCACCTCACGGGCGGCAAGGAGAAACCACAGCCAGGCGTGGTCCGCGGGGGGATTCACGGCGAGCGCCGGAAGGCACAGAACCGCCAGCCCGAGGCCCAAGGCCAGCCGGAGCTGGACCGGCAGGGTGGCACCGCCAAAGGCGGGCACGAACCACACCAAAGGGACGGTGCGGGCCGCCCCGAGTCCCCAAAGCCTCAGGACGCGGGTGAGATCGTCGGGCGCAAAACCGGTCATGACGTCAGCGAAGGGTGGGAATCGCCTCGAACAGGGCTTGGGCGAAGCGCAGCACCTGGGCTCCAAGCAACGGGCCGAGCGCCACCAGCACCAGAACCACCGCAACCAGCTTGGGCACGAAGGCGACGCTGGGATCGTGCATCTGCGTGGCGACCTGCAGAGTGCTGACCACGAAGCCCACGACCAGACTGGCGAGCAGGGGCGGTGCCGACACGAGCAACACCAGGAGAAGCCCCTCACGCACGGCGCGCACGATGAGATCAGCGGCCGCGAAGCTAGACATAGCTCTCCACCAGGCCGCGCAGGACGAGCTGCCAGCCGTCGGCGAGCACGAAGAGGAGCAGCTTGAAGGGCAGCGAGACCGTGGTCGGCGAGAGCATGTGCATACCCAGGGCGAGCAGGATATTGGAGATCACCAGATCGACCACCAGGAAGGGGATGAAGAGCAGAAAGCCGATCTCGAAGGCACGCCGCAGTTCCGAGGTGATGAAGGCGGGAACCGCCACCAGGAAGTCGCGCTCGCTGATGCCGGCCCGCTCGGCTTCCGTGCGCATGCGCAGAGCCAACCCGTGGAAGAGGCGACGATCCTTGAGCGAACCGTGGCGAAGCAGGAAGTCGCGCATCGGTTCCTTGGCCTTGTCGGCCGCCCCGCGCAAAGCATCGAGGCCTTGCCCGCTTAAGAGCTCCACGTTCCCTCCCCGTCCCAGGTCGGCCTCGACGGCATGATACATGCGCTCGCCGGTGGGCGCCATCACGTAAAGGGTGAGGATGAGGGCCAGCCCGGTGATGACCTGCGCAGGCGGGATGTTCGGCGCACCGAGGGCACTGCGCAGGATGGACAGCACCACCGCGATCTTCACGAAGCTGGTCAGAAGCAGGAGCACGAAGGGCAAGACCGAGATGGCGGCCAGCGTGACGAACGCAAGCACCGGCCGCGAGGGGAGGCCCTGGGCCTTGTCCACGTTCGCCGCTGCCATGGCCAGGATGCCGTTCATCCGCGGCGCCTCCCGAAGAGCTTCGCCAAGGCCTGGCCCAAGCTCGATCCAGGACGGTCGTCTTCACCTGGGGCGGCCGGGACGGCGGCCTTGTCAATCTCGGCCAGAAGGGTCATGGGCCCCTCTCCCACCCCGACCAGGAAGCAACGGCTGCCCGCTTCGATGAGATACACGGATCGCCTCGGTTCCAGGTAGCAGCGCCCCAGCACGCGCACGCGATCATCCGAGCGGCCGACCCCCTTACGCCCCAGCCAGCGCAAAAGGAGGTAGGCCGCCAGACACACTAGCGCCAAGGAAACAAGCGACCACGCGAGCGAGGCTCCGTAGCCGGGCAGATCAGCCCCTGGCGCACCCATAGCACGGACTTACCGCCCCGGCGCCCCGCCTGTCAACGCCGCACTCAACCCCGTATCCCGCGGCAAGCGTGGCGAAGCCGCGGAGCGCCGAGGCGAAGGCCCGTTTTCCAAGGCGAAGGTGCTCGCCCGTCAGGGCCGCGAAGGGTGGTCGTGGCCGTGGCCAACGCGGTCGTGGCCGTGGCCGTGGCCGGACATTCTTGACGTGCCGATCGAAGAAACGAGCTGGAGGCCGTCGCCCGCAGGCCCGCCGATCTCCGCGTCCGAGTCATGCGCGCTGGTATGCTGCAGAAGCTGGGTCGCGCCCAAGACGCGCAGCGGGACTTCCGCGAGGCCATGCGGCTCACCCGCGCGCATACGCCCGAGCAGGCCCTGCGCAAGATCTCGGAGTTCGTCCACCTCCAGGGTCGGTAGGGAGCCGCAACCCGCTCGCGGACATCCGCGCCCGACGGGCGACCTTCGCATCTCGGCTCGGGGCGCGCTCGTCCTCCGCCTCCGCCTGCGGCGGCGCCGCACCCTCCCCCTACTCGCCGCCTCGGCTGCGGCTGGATCGCTTCATGGTCGCGGCCGACTTGGCCGGGGCCTTCGAACCCATGTCCTTCCTCATCTTGAACGCGGCAGAGGGCGGCTTGGGATGGCCTTTCGGCCTGCCCTGCGCAGGCCCGCCCTCCCTGCCTTTGGGCTTGGCTTCGCCGGGTTCCTTCGTGCCTCTGCCGCCGTCCTCTTTGCCCTTGGGCTCGGATTCGGAGGCCTCGCTGCCCTCGGCAGGAATGAGCTCGAGCAGCGCCATGGGGGCGGCGTCGCCCGGTCGGGGCTCGACCTTCATGATGCGGGTGTAGCCGCCGTGGCGAGCCAGGAAGCGCGGGCCGATTTCCTCGAACAGCTTGAGTACCGCATCGCGATCCCGCACCGTCCGCAAGGCCATGCGCATGGCGTGCACCACGCGAGCCCGCTCTTCATCGCTGCGCTTCTCCGGCTTCTTGGTGAGGATTTCGCCCAGGCGGCGGGCCCAGGTGATCACACGTTCGGCCAGGCGGCGGATCTCCTTGGCCTTGACCAGGGTGGTGCGGATGCGCTCGTAGGTCAAAAGCGCGGCCACCATGTTGGAGAACAGCGCCTTGCGGTGGGCCGCCGTTCGGGAAAGGTGAAGTCCAGCTCTCTTGTGTCGCATGTTGGCCTAGATGCTCGCTCGCGCTGTGGGGTTGGAGGATCTGCTCGGTTTCGACCGGTGGTGGCTAGGTCTTCTTCGGCGGACCATCACCCGGCCAACCTTCCAGTTTCATCCCCAGGGAAAGCCCCATACCCGCCAGGATCTCCTTGATCTCCTTGAGCGACTTGCGCCCGAAGTTCTTGGTCTTGAGCATGTCGGACTCGGTCTTCTGCACCAGCTCGCCGATGTAGCGGATGTTGGCGTTCTGCAGGCAGTTGGCCGAGCGCACCGACAGCTCGAGGTCGTCCACCGACTTCCACAGGTTCTCGTTGAGCTTCTGTTGCTCTTCGGAAACCGCGGTTTCGGGGGCCGGCTCGGCGCCTTCCTGGAAGTTGATGAAAATCGATAGCTGGTCCTTGAAGATCTTGGCTGCGTAGGCAACCGCGTCGTCGGGCTTGACGGTGCCGTTCGTCCACACCTCGAGGGTGAGGCGGTCGTAGTCGGTCTGCTGGCCGACGCGGGCGTTGGTCACGCTGAAGTTCACCTTGCGAATGGGCGAGAAGAGCGAGTCCACAGGAATCGTCCCCACCGGCATGTTGAGCTGCTTGTTGCGCTCGGCCGGGACGTAGCCGCGCCCCACCCCGACGTCGATCTCCATGCGCACCTTGGCGCCCTTGGAGCAGGTCAGGATGTGGTGTTCGGGGTTCAAGATCTCGATGCCATCGGGCAGTTGGATGTCCTTGGCCGTGACCCTGCCCTCACCCGTCTTCTCCAGGCGCACCGTGCGCGGCTTGCCGTCGTGCGAGCGGATGATGACTTCCTTGAGGTTGAGCACGATGTCGGTGACGTCCTCCGTCACCTCGGGCAGCGAAGTGAACTCGTGCAAGGCCCCCTCGATCTTCACGGCGGTGATGGCCGCCCCCTGCAGCGACGAGAGCAGCACGCGGCGCAGGCCGTTGCCGATGGTGGTGCCAAAGCCGCGCTCGAGCGGCTCGCAGGTGAACTTGCCATAGGTCGGCGTGAGCGATTCGGCGTCCACCTCGAGCTTGCGCGGCCTGATGGGGTCTCGCCAGTTCCTCGCGATGAACGCAGACGGCATGACAGCGGTGTTCTGAGCACTAGCGGTCGACATCCTCATCTCCTGTCAGATTCCGAAAATCCATTGCAGCACGACTTCCTACTTCGAGTAGAGCTCGACGACGAGCTGCTCGCGAACCGTCATGGTGAGATCTTCTCGTGACGGGAGCGTCACGAGCTTGCCTTGGAAACTGTCCTTGTCGAGTTGCAGCCACTTGGGCACGCCGCGACGGTCGACCGCACCCAAGCTCTCCAGAATGCGGGCCACCTTCTTGGACGGATCCGACACCGTGACGGTGTCGTTGAGGCCGCACAGGAACGACGGGATGTTGACCTTCTTGCCATTGACCTGGAAATGGCCGTGGCGGACGAGCTGCCTCGCCTCGGCGTGGTCGGAGGCGAATCCCAGCCGATACACCACGTTGTCCAGACGGCGCTCGAGCAGTTGCAGCAGGTTCTCGCCGGCGACGCCCTTCATGCGCGTGGCCCTGTGGTAGTAGCCGCGGAACTGCCGCTCGGCCAGGCCGTACATGCGCTTGAGCTTCTGCTTCTCGCGCAACTGCGAGCCGTAGTTGGAGAGCTTCCTGCGCCTGGCTTGGCCGTGCTGGCCGGGCGCATACGCGCGTCGTTCGTAGCCGCACTTGTCGGTGTAGCAACGGTCGCCCTTCAAAAAAAGCTTGGTGTCCTCGCGGCGACACAGGCGGCAAACCGGACCGGAATACTTCGCCATCGCTATCGTACCTTCCTCATTCTTTCTCTTTTCTGGAGCAACAAACCTCAGACCCGGCGCCGCTTGGGCGGCCTACACCCGTTGTGGGGGATGGGCGTCAGGTCCCTGATGACATTGATCTTGAACCCCGCCGACGCCAGGGCGCGCAGTGCCGATTCGCGTCCCGAGCCCGGGCCGCGAATGAAGACGTTGATGGACCTCATGCCGTGCTCCATCGCTTTGTGCGCAGCGTCATCGGCGGCGAGCTGGGCCGCAAACGGGGTCGACTTGCGCGAACCCTTGAAGCCCTTCACCCCGGCCGAGGACCAGGAGACGACGTTTCCCGAAACATCGGTGATGGTGATGATGGTGTTGTTGAAGGAGGCCGTGATGTACGCAATCCCGCTCTGAACGCTCTTACGCGCCTTCTTTGCCTTGACCTTTGGCTTTGCTACTGCTTCTTCGTTCTCTGTCGCCATGCTTCGTCCGTTGCTGGAGGTTCCTGCTCGCGAGCTCTGCGTTTGGGGCTAGGCGCCCGTCGCCTCGACCTTGCGCTTGATCATCTGGCCCTTGCGCGGACCCTTGCGCGTACGCGCGTTGGTCTTGGTGCGCTGGCCACGCACCGGCAGGCTCTTGCGGTGGCGTAGGCCGCGGTAGCAGCCGAGATCCATGAGGCGCTTGATGTTCGTGGCAATCTCGCGCTGCAGATCACCCTCGACCTTGAGGCCCATCTGTTCGATCACCTCGCGGATGCGCTTGGACTCCGCGTCGTCCAAGGCGTCGCTGCGCACATCAAAGGAAACGCCGGCCTTGGCCAGTACCTCGCGCGCCCGGGTGCGGCCGATGCCATTGATGTACGCGAGCGCATATTCCATGCGCTTGTTGCGGGGAAGATCGACACCTGCTACGCGTGCCATGAACCTGGTTTTCCTTTCCTGTCGAAATCTCGCCTTATCCCTGCCGCTGCTTGTGGCGGGGGTTGTCGCAGATCACCCGCACGACGCCCCGTCGGCGGATCACCTTGCACTTAACGCAGATCTTCTTGATTGACGCTCTGACCTTCATGGGACACGGTTCCGTTCTGGGCCCGCGACAAGACCAGCGGGCCGTTCTCGGTGATGGCCACCGAGTGTTCAAAATGGGCCGAGAGGCTACCATCTTTCGCTACAGCAGTCCACCCGTCCTCCTCGATAACCACCTCGGGACCGCCGGCGTTGACCATGGGCTCGATGGCCAGCACCATCCCCGGGCTCAGGCGGGGGCCGCGGCCAGCCGGACCACGGTTCAGGACCTGGGGCGGCTCGTGCATGTGGCGGCCAATGCCGTGGCCCGAAAACTGCTCCACCACGGAGTAGCCGCGCGCCTCGACGTAGGACTGGACCGCCCAGCCGATGTCGCCCAGGCGATGGCCCGGCATGCATTGCTCGATCGCCCTTTCGAGACTGGCTTTCGTGGCCTCGACCAGGGCGCGCGCGGCCGGGGAGACGTTGCCGACGAGCAGGGTGCGGGCCGCATCCCCGCACCAGCCGTCCTTGAAGGCACCGAAGTCGACGGACAGGATGTCGCCATCCTTGAGTACGATCTCTTTGCGCGGTATGCCATGGACCACCACGCTGTTGACCGATGCGCACAGCACGGCGGGGTAGCCGCGATAGCCGAGGAAGGCGGGCTCGGCCCTCAGCTCCTTGACTCGCCTGCGCGCGACCAATTCCAGTTCCCACGTGCTGACCCCGACCCCTGCGGCGGCGGAGATGGCATCGAGCACGTCCGCGACCACGAGGTTCGCCTCGCGCAATTTGGCGATCTGGGCCACGCTCTTGAGATCGATGCCCTTCACGCGCCCTCCGCATGCCCGGGCGAAGCGCGCCCACATCCTGCATCGCAGCTTGGACCGGCGCGAAGTGGGAAGCGGTTCGCCATGGCGATGTGTGCTCGGTTGGTACAAGCCTATCCACCGACCGGAGCTGTCACCCGGCCACCCCGGCCGCGAATGCGTGGACCTTTGGGACCGGTGAAGCCCTCGTAGTTCCTGGTGATGAGGTGCGATTCGATCTGCTGCACGGTATCGAGGGCGACACCCACCACGATCATGAGGCCCGTGCCGCCGAAATAGAAAGGAACGCCCAGGTTGTCGGAAAGCAGATTGGGGAGAATACAGATGACCGACACGTAGAGCGCGCCGCCCCCCGTGATTCGCGTCAGGACCTTGTCGATGTACGACGCGGTGGCTTTGCCGGGCCTGATGCCGGGAATGAAGCCACCGTACTTGCGCATGTTGTCGGCCACGTCCACGGGGTTGAAGGTGACTGCGGTGTAGAAGTAGCAGAAGAAGATGATGAGGCCGACATAGAACACGTTGTAGCCCCAAGCGCCGGGGTGAAGGGCGTCGGCCAGGGCGCGCGCGTAGGAGTTGTTGACGAAGGAGGCAATCTGCGAGGGGAACATCAGGATGGATGAGGCAAAGATGGGCGGAATCACGCCCGAGGTGTTCACCTTGAGCGGCAGGTGGGTCGACTGCCCACCGAACATCTTGCGTCCCACCACGCGCTTGGCGTACTGCACCGGGATGCGCCGTTGTCCGCGTTCGAAGAAGATGATGACGGCGATGACACTCACGACGATGAGGCCTATGAGCGCGAGCGAGAATGCCGTGATGCTGCCTTCCTTCGCCCGCTCGCCGAGGAGATACAGGGCACTGGGGATATCGGCCACGATGCCGGCGAAGATGATGAGGGAAATCCCGTTGCCGACGCCACGCTCGGTGATCTGTTCGCCGAGCCACATGATGAAGGCGGTGCCGGTGGTGAGCGAGATCATGGTGAGGAGGTAGAAGTTCCACCCTGGATCGGGAACCACCTCGCCCAAGTGGCCGTAGGCCGAGTTGTTGGAGACCAGCCAGCGCGCGATGAAGTACGACTGAATCAACGACAGGATCACGCAGCCGTAGCGGGTGTACTGGTTGATCCGCCGCCGGCCCATCTCGCCCTCCTTCTGGATCTGTTCCAGTCTGGGGATGACCACGGTGAGGAGCTGGAGGATGATGGACGAGCTGATGTAGGGCATGATGCCCAGGGCGAAAATCGACATCTTCTCGAAGGCGCCGCCCACGAACATGTTGAACAGCCCCAGAATACTCCCCGCGGACTGGGAGACGATCTTGCTCATCACCGATGCGTTCACGCCCGGCGTGGTCACGAACACCCCGAAGCGATAGATCGCCAGCATCGCCAGGGTATAGAGCAACCGCCGGCGCAGCTCCGGGATCTTGGTCATGTTTTGGAAGCCAGAGGCCATTGCTTTCCTCCTGCTAGAGCACTCCTTGCTTGCCTTCTCCGCCGCCGCTAGCCATGGGTGAGCTCGGCGCGGCCGCCCTTCTTCTCGAGCTTCTCTTTGGCACTGGCGGAGAAGGCGTTGGCCTTCACCACGAACGTCTTGGTCAGGTCACCGTCGCCGAGAACCTTGATCCGAGCACAGCGCCGCGGCACCAGGCCGACCTGCTGCAATTCGGCGATGGTCACCGTGCCGCCCTCGAACCTCGCCTCGATGTCGGCCAGATTCACGGCGAAGGTCTGCTTGCGGAAGATGTTCTTGAAACCGCGCTTGGGCAGACGTCGCTGCATCGGCATCTGGCCGCCCTCGAAGCCCAACCGTACGCCGTGGTGGCCGGTGCGGGCCTTCTGCCCTTTCACCCCGCGTCCGGACTGCTCGCCGGTTCCTGAACCTGGACCACGGCCCAAGCGCTTGCGATTGCGGGTCGCGCCGCGTGGACCTTTCAGCTCTTGTAACGTCGTGCCCATCTTTCGATTCCTTTCAGGGGTCGTGCGCCAGGTCTACTCCGCAGCCTCGACCTTCACCAGGTGTGACACCGAACGAATCATACCCCGCACCGCGGGATTGTCCGGAAGCACCACGCTGCGTCCGCGCTTGCCGAGGCCCAGCCTGGCAATGGTCCGCTTGTGCGGTTCCGGGCGGTTGATTCCGCTGCGTACCAGAGTGACTTTGAGCTTGGTTGCCATGACTTACCCCGCTGCCACGATGTCTTCCAGGCGCTTGCCGCGCATCGCAGCCACGGCCTCGCCGCCGGAAAGGCGCTTGAGCGCGTCGATGGTGGCGTGAATGACGTTGTGCGGGTTGGAGGTGCCGATGCACTTGGTGAGGATGTCCTGCACCCCCGCGACCTCGAGCACGGGCCGCACGGCTCCCCCGGCGATCACGCCGGTTCCCGGGCTGGCCGGTCGCAGGACGACGTTCCCCGCGCCGAAGGTGCCCCTGACCTCGTGCGGAATCGTGGTGCCCGCCAGAGGGATCTTGAACAAGCTCTTCTTGGCCTGCTCGGTGCCCTTGCGGATCGCCTCGGGTACCTCGTTGGCCTTGCCGAGGCCTGCCCCGACGTAGCCGTGCTGGTCGCCGACCACGACCAAAGCCGAGAATGAGAAACGCCGGCCGCCTTTCACGACCTTCGCGACGCGGTTGATGAACACGACGCTGTCCACCAGCTCGCCGACCTCTTCGTAGTTGATCGCCATTCTTGCTCCTAGACCCGAGTGTGACCCTAGAACTTCAGCCCTGCTTCGCGTGCACCGGCCGCGACCTGCGAAACCCGACCGTGGTACCGGTAGCCTGCCCTGTCGAACACAACTTGTGAGATACCCTTCTGCAGGCACATCTTTGCCACCCACACGCCCACCTGCTTGGCCCGCTCGCGCTTCTTGCCCTGGGGGACATCCGCGGGCGGATCCTTCTTGGGAATGAGATCCGAGGCCGCCACCAGGGTCTTGTTGCATTGATCATCGATGACCTGGGCGTATATATGGCGGGCGCTGCGATAGACAACCAAGCGCGGGCGTTCGGACGTACCTGAAATGCGTTTGCGCAGAGCACGGTGCCTGCGCGCGCGCGACTCGATTTTGCTCTTCCTGGCCATGACGTGTCTTCTTCCCGTTTGCTTCGCTTCGCCCTAGGTCGCAGCTCCGGCGCCGGTCACGGCGGCCTTGCCTACCTTCCTCTTGATGACTTCCTCGACGTACTTCATGCCCTTGCCCTTGTAGGGCTCGGGGGGGCGCAGCTCGCGTAGCTTCGCGGCAACCTGCCCCAGCTCGTCCTTGTCGGGCGAGACCAGGGTGAGGCGATTCCTCTCCACCTTGGCGGTCATCGACTTCGGCAGGGTGAACACGATGGGATGGGAATAACCAAGTGCCAAGGTCAGGGTATCCCCCGTCACCTCGGCGCGGTAGCCGACGCCGTTGATCTCGAGCTCGCGCTTCCATCCCTCGGTGACCCCCTTTACCATGTTGGCAAGGTGGGCGCGGACCAGACCGTGCCTGGCGCGATTCGCGCGCGAATCATCCGCGCGCGAAACCACCACCTTGTCGCCGTCCACTTTGATGGTCACGCCGCCGGGCATGGGTTTCGACAACTCACCCTTGGGCCCCTTGACGCTGAACTGCCCAGGCTTCTGGGCCAGCGAGACCCCATTGGGTAACACCACAGGTTTGCGTCCGATGCGCGACATCTACCAGACCTCGCAGAGAAGTTCGCCGCCGATACCCGCCTTGCGCGCAGCCCGGTCGGTCATCAAGCCGCGCGAGGTTGACAGAATGGCGATGCCGAGGCCGGAGCGCACCTTGGCGATGCGATCGTGGCGGACGTAGACGCGCTGGCCGGGACGGGAGCGCCGGCGCAGTCCGGTGATGGCGTTGGCGCCCGGTTCGGGCCAGCGCAAACGGACAACCAGCTCACTATGCCCGTCGAACGCCGGGCGGACATCGTAACCGGCGATGTACCCCTCGTCTTTCATGACCTCGGCAAGGCGTACCTTGAGGGTCGAGGAAGGACAGGTCACGTCGCCCCGTCGGGCCATGATGGCGTTGCGGATACGCGCCAGGAAATCAGCAATGGGATCAGTCATGGCATCTACCAGCTCGACTTGATGACTCCGGGGATATCACCACGGAGGGACAACACCCGGAAACAGATGCGGCACAGCTCGAATTTGCGCAAGTACCCGCGCGACCGGCCGCACTGCTTGCAGCGGTTGTGCCGCCGGACTTTGAACTTGGGGGTCTTGGGAAAGAGATCGACCGTCTTCGCCATGTTTCTCTAGCTCCTGAACGGCATACCAAGGTGGCGCAGCAAGGCGCGCCCCTGCTCGTCGGTGCGCGCGGTGGTGGTGATGGTGATGTTCATACCCTTGGGCTTCTCCAACTTGTCGACTCCCGTCTCGGGAAAAATGCTGCCTTCGCGGATGCCTATGGTGAAATTGCCGCGTCCGTCGAAGCCCTTGGGCGAGACGCCCTTGAAGTCGCGCACGCGCGGCAGCGCGAAGGTGATCAGGCGATCCAGGAACTCGTACATACTGTCGCGGCGGAGAGTGACCATGGCGCCGATCTTCTGCCCGCCCCTGAGCTTGAATGCCGCGATGGCCTTGGCCGATTTCGTGACCACCGGCTTCTGCCCGGTGATGGCCGCAAGATCCTCGACCCCGGAGTCGAGGATCTTGGGGTTGGTGATGGCCTCGCCGAGCCCCATGTTGACCGTGATCTTGGCGAGGCGCGGGGCCTCCATCACGTTCTTGAGATGAAGCTCGGTCATCAGGCGGGCGCGAATCTCGCTGTCGTACAGCCGGCGCAGACGCGCGGGCTCTGAACGCTTGACCTTCTCGGTGGCCACCGCAACCTTAAAACAAACATTGGCCGCTTCCTTGCCCTTGCCGCCCTTGCCGCCCTTGCCGCCCTTGCCGCCC
>Ga0172364_10000872_pt1 | contig 22357 bp, 17 predicted proteins | sample LakKivSesite10cm_FD_114545 | JGI IMG/M metagenome (GOLD analysis project Ga0172364, IMG submission 114545) | Sediment microbial communities from Lake Kivu, Rwanda - Sediment site 10cm | ecosystem: Environmental > Aquatic > Freshwater > Lake > Sediment | place: Rwanda: Western Province, Lake... | reverse complement strand
TTAAGCGCCTCTAAATCTAAAGCTTCCAGCATCTTCTTCAAGGTCTCCGCGCCCATTCCCACAGAGAGCTTTTTTCCCTCAGCTATATATCTCCGGTATTGCTCCTCATTGATTACCTGACCAACTTCTAAATCAGTATTCCCTGGGTCCACCACCACATAGGCTTCATAATAGATAATCCGCTCCACATCCTTACTGGAGATATCCAAAAGCACGCCGATATAGCAAGGAAGGGTCTTGAAAAACCAGATATGTGCGACTGGGGTCGCAAGGTCTATATGCCCGAGTCTCACTCTTCTCACCCGGCTGGGTATCACCTCCACTCCGCATTTCTCACAGGTAATCCCCCGATGCTTCATCCGCTTATATTTGCCACACAGGCATTCATAATCCTTGACCGGACCAAAAATTTTAGCGCAGAAAAGACCATCCCGCTCCGGCTTAAAGGTGCGGTAATTGATGGTCTCTGGCTTCTTTACCTCTCCATGGGACCATTCCTTGATTTTTTCTGGACTGGCTAAGCTAATCCGAATCGCATCAAAACTAATCTGCTTTTTCGGCTCTTCAAAAAGTCCAAAGGCAAGGTGTTTCACCTTTTTACCTCCTTTTTTGGCTTGTGCGCTCTATTCATTCCTCGGCTCTTTTCAAAAGCTCCATATTCAAAGCCAAACTCTGAATCTCCTTCACCAAAACATTGAAAGATTCTGGCAGACCCGCTTCAAACTCATGTTTGCCTTTGACAATGTTCTCATACATCTTAGTCCTTCCTTGAATGTCATCGCTTTTCACAGTTAAAAACTCCTGAAGCGTGTAAGCCGCGCCATAAGCCTCTATTGCCCAGACCTCCATCTCTCCTAACCTCTGTCCCCCAAACTGAGCCTTTCCGCCCAAAGGTTGCTGGGTGACCAATGAATAAGGTCCTATGGAGCGAGCGTGAATCTTCTCATCCACCAGATGATGCAGTTTCATCATATACATATATCCGACCGTGACCGGTTGATTAAAAGGCTCCCCGGTCCGACCATCAAAAAGGATATTCTGCCCAGAAAGCGGAAGACCCGCTTCTTTAAGCAAGTCCTTAATCTCCTCCTCTTTGGCGCCATCAAAAACTGGACTATTCATATGAATCCCATCTCTCAATTGCCGGGCTAAATTGGTTACCTCTTTATCACTCATCTGGTCAAGCCATTCATTTACTCGCTCCGAGTTATAAATCCGCTTAAGAGATTTTCTCATCTGCTCTGGTCCAAAATTTTCTTGAATCATCTTCTCAATTTTTTCTCCTAAGACCTTTCCAGCCCAGCCTAAATGTATCTCTAAAATCTGTCCCACATTCATCCGACTGGGCACCCCCAGCGGGTCCAAAACAATATCTACTGGAGTGCCATCCGGCAGATAGGGCATATCCTCCTCTGGCAAAATCCTGCTCACCACTCCTTTATTCCCGTGCCGACCAGCCATCTTATCTCCCACCGCCAACTGCCTCTTAATCGCAATATACACCCGAACCGTCTTAAGCACCCCCGGCGGTAAATCATCTTCCTTATAAAGCCGTTCAATCTTCTCCTGAACCAGCTTTTCCACCATATCTATCTGTTCCAGGGTTCTATCCACAATGCTGGATAACTCCAGCTCCGCCTCTGGAGCCAATCCCAAGGGAAGCTGACCCCAGAACTCAATCGCTAAGCTCCTTAGTAATTTTTCATCCATCTCAGTGTCTTTCTTTATCGTGATTGCGCCCTTCTTAGGCTCAACAAACTTAGAAATAAGCTTCTTTCCTCCCACCAGCTTTAATACCCGCCTCAAGGTCTGCTCCTTAATAATCCGAATCTCATCCTCCCGGTCCTGAATCAAACGCTCTTCCTCTGCGCCCTTGATTGATTTACTGCGGGAGTCCTTGCTCTGACCCTTTCTGGAAAACACCTTAGCGTCAATCACCACTCCCTCTACTCCTGGCTGAACCCGCTCGGAGGTGTCTTTTACATCTCCCGCCTTTTCCCCAAAAATCGCCCTCAACAGCTTCTCCTCCGGAGATAGCTGAGTCACGCTCTTGGGCGTAATTTTTCCAACCAGTATATCCCCGGGCTTAACCTCAGCCCCTATCCTGATAATCCCGCTCTCATCCAAATCCTTAAGCGCCTCCTCACCCACATTCGGAATATCCGGAGTAATTTCCTCCCGACCCAACTTGGTGTCCCGAGCAGTGCATTCAAACTCCTCAATATGGATGGAGGTGAAAGTGTCATTCTTAATCAACCGCTCACTCACCAAAATTGAATCCTCAAAATTGTATCCTCCCCAGGGCAAAAACGCGACCAGAACATTTCTGCCCAAGGCTAATTCCCCTCCCTCAGTGCCCGGGCCGTCCGCAATCACGCTGCCTTTCTCCACCCAGTCGCCTTCTTTCACAATCGGCGACTGATTTATACAGGTGCCCTGATTAGAGCGACGGAACTTAACCAAATTGTAAATATCCACCCCGCTATCGCCCTCAGCTTCTATTTTATCCGCCTCAATCACGATTCGGGTCGCATCCACGCTCATCACCATGCCACTGCGTCTCGCCACCACACAGGCTCCGCTATCCTTTGCGACCACCGCCTCTATTCCAGTGCCAATCAAAGGCGCCTCGGTCTTCAGTAAAGGCACTGATTGCCTTTGCATATTTGAACCCATTAATGCCCGATTAGCGTCATCGTGCTCCAAAAAAGGAACTAAACTCGCAGCCACACTCACCACCTGATAAGGATTAACATCCATTAAATCTATTTCCTCCGGAGGCACCAAAACAAATTCCCCTTCCCTTCTCGCATTGATCAATTCTCCAATCAATCTTCCTTTTTTATCCAGAAGCGCATTAGCTTGAGCAATCGTGTGATTCTCCTCTTCCCAAGCGCTAAGATATAACACTTCATTAGTCGCTATCCCATCTTTCACAGTCCGATAAGGGGTCTCTATAAAACCATAATCATTCACCCGAGCATAAGTGGTTAAACTGGAAATCAGTCCGATATTAGGTCCCTCTGGCGTCTCCACCGGACAGATTCTCCCATAATGAGTGGAATGAACATCTCTTACCTCAAATCCGGCCCGCTCTCGGGTAAGCCCGCCGGGGCCCAAGGCGCTCAGCCTGCGCTTATGAGTCACCTCACTCAAGGGATTGGTCTGGTCCATAAACTGGCTTAATTGACTTGAGCCAAAAAACTCCTTCACCACCGCCATCACTGGCTTGGCATTGACCAAATCATGAGGCATCAAGGTCTCTGCCTCCTGAAAGCTCATCTTCTCTTTGATTGCCCGAGCCATCCGAACCAATCCTATCCGAAATTGATTCTCCAGTAGCTCTCCCACGCTTCTCACCCGGCGATTGCCTAAATGGTCTATATCATCTGGCTCCCCTCTCTGGTCTTTTAAGGCAATTAAATACTTCACCACCGCCATAATATCTTCCCGAGTGAGAATATGAACATCCTCTGGAATGGAAAGCCCTAACCGCTGATTGATTTTCATCCTTCCCACCCGTCCCAAATCGTAGCGGTCCGGATTGAAAAACAGGCTTTCAAAAAGCTGGTCCGCATTCTTCTGATTGGGAGGGTCGCCGGGTCTGAGCCAGCGGAAAATCTCCAGCCTTGCCTCCTCCGGAGTAGTTGCCCGGTCCATCAAAAGCGTATCCCTCAGGCTGGAGCTAATTCGGATATTATCAAAAAATATCACATCAAACTCGTTAATCCCATATTTCTTGAGCAAAGAATTTTTCTCCGCATCCAGCCCCTCATTCGCCTCTAAAATCACCTCTCCACTATCCTGACTGAAAATATCCTGTGCGATAACTCTTCCCAGAATCTCTTTCTCATCAATTTTAATCCGGTCAACCTTTGCCTCCTCCATCCTTCTCAGATGACTGGCTTTGATTTTCTTGCCTTTGGCGACAATCACCTCCTCGGTCCGGGGATGCCTGATGTCGCTGGTCGCGATTTGACCTTCAACCACCATTGGATTGACCGACTTATAAACTTTTCCTTTTTCAAAATAAATCCGCTCGGTCTGATAAAAGAAATTCAAAAGCTCCTCAGTGCTAAACCCCAAAGCCCGAAGCAAAATCGTTGCGGGAAGTTTTCTTCTCCGGTCAATCCTAACAAAAAGAATATCCCGATGGTCAAATTCAAAATCTATCCAGGAGCCCCGATAGGGAATCAGCCGAGCATAATAAAGCACCTTGCCGGAGGTATGAGTTTTCCCCCGGTCATTATCAAAAAAAGCTCCAGGTGAGCGATGAAGTTGATTGACCACCACCCGCTCGGTGCCATTGATAATGAAGGTGCCCTTCTCGGTCATCAAAGGCATTTCTCCAAAAAATATCTCCTGCTCCTTAATATCCCGCAAGGTCCGAATTCCGGTCTGCTCATCCAGGTTCCAGACCACCAAGCGAACCTTGACCTGCAAAGGCGCTCCATAAGTCATCCAGCGCTCCCGGCACTCATTCTCGCTGAACTTGGGAGGCTCAAACCTGTATCCCACAAATTCCAGACTGCAATTCTCATTTCCATCCTTGATGGGAAATACACCATTAAACACCGCTTGTAAGCCCTCATTCTTTCTCTGCTCCGACACAACCTCCCTTTGCAAAAACTGCTCATAGCTCTTCCTCTGCACCTCAATCAAATTGGGAAGCTCCATTATCTTGGGAATTCTGGAAAAATCTCTCCGCAAACGACCGATATTAGGATGAATCTTCATCCCCGCCTCCTTAGCTTAAGCTGAATCATCCAGGTTATTTTTTCCCTCCCGCTCACTTAATCTCCACTTTGGCGCCAACCGCTTCCAGCTTTTGCTTAGCCTTCTCCGCCTCTTCCTTGCTCACCGCCTCTTTCACGGTGCTGGGCAATTTCTCCACCATCTCCTTGGATTCCTTAAGACCCAGACCGGTTATCTGCCGAATCTCCTTAATCACATCAATCCGCTTTTCCCCGACCTCCTTCAAAATCACCGTGAACTCGGTCTTCTCCTCCTCTGCTGGCGCTTGAGCCTGCGCTCCTCCTGCCCCAGGCGCCGCAGAGACCATCACCGGCGCGCTGGCGCTTACCCCATAGCGCTCCTCAAACCTCTTGATGAAATTATTGAGCTGGAGCAAAGTTAAACCATCAAAAAACTCAAATACCTGCTCCTCTGTAATAACCGCCTTCTCTGCCACTGACTTATCCTCCTTCCTTAAAATTATTTTTTTATTACGATACCTTCTTCTCCTTTAGACCATTTAACATTTGAGCCAACTTGCTCTGAAGCGATTTAAGAAGCCACAAAAACTTGACCTGCCCCCCTGCTAAATCCTGAGCCAGGCGAGCCAAAAGCTCCTGCTTTGAGGGCATGGTGGACAATTCCATCAATTCCTTCCCACTAACCTTTTTGCCCTCAATCATTCCGCCTTTGAGCTTGAGCGCCTCATATCTCTTAGTTAGCTCCACTAAAATTTTAGAAAAGCTCACCATATCCCCTTGATGCCAGCTCAAAGCCGTGGGACCGATAAGAAGCTCCTCCCATCCCTTAATCCCGACCTCTGCCAAAGCCCGCTCAATTAAACTATTCTTAATCACCCGAAAATATCCCCCACTGGCTCTAATCCTCCTCCGAACCTCATTTATCTCCTCCACCTTCAGTCCCTGAAAATCCATTGCCAGCAATAGAGCTGAACCCCCAAGCTCTTTCTTCAGCCCTTCCACTAACTCAATTTTTTCCTGCTTCTTCAACTTATCCTCCTATCCATAAAAACATCTCCATTGATTAAGCCCTTATCTCCCGAAGGCTTAATGGGTCAATTTTTAGGCTCGGACTCATCGTTCCGGAAATAGCCACGGACTTAAGATAAACGCCCTTGGCGCTATCCGGCTTGGCACGGATAACCGCCTCTGCTAAAGCGCTGAAATTTTCAAGTAGCTTCTTTGGACCAAAACTCAACTTCCCAAATGGACAATGAACTATCCCAGCTTTTTCCACCTTGAACTCCACCTTTCCTTTCTTGAGCTCTTCCACGGTCTTCTTGACATCAAAAGTGACCGTGCCAGTCTTGGGATTGGGCATTAAACCCCTTGGACCCAAAATTTTCCCTAACTTAGAGACCTGCGCCATTATGTCCGGAGTCGCAACCGCTTTATCAAAATCTAACCAGCCCTCCTGAATTTTTTTAATCAAATCTTCCGCGCCAACATAATCCGCACCCGCCTCCTTAGCCTCTTTCTCCTTTTCTCCTTTGGCAAAAACTGAGACCCGAACCTTCTTACCCAAGCCATTGGGAAGCATTACCACGCCCCGAACCTGCTGGTCCGCATGTTTGGGGTCCACCCCTAACCGGAAAGCGACCTCTGCAGTTTCATCAAATTTGGCAGATTTAAGTCCACAAAGAAGCTCTATCGCTTGCTCAGGATTATATAGCTTAGACCGTTCCAGCTTGGCTTGCAAAGCTCTATATCGTTTCCCTATATTTGACATCCCTTCCTCCTTAAACTATCTGAATCCCCATACTGCGCGCAGTCCCTTCAATTATTTTTATCGCCTGCTCCAAATCAGTGGTATTTAAATCCGCTAGCTTCAGCTTGGCAATCTCCCGAACCTGGTCCTTACTCACCTGTCCAACTACCATCTTTCCCGGCTCGTTTGAGCCTTTGGCTATCTTTGCAGCTTTCTTGAGTAAAATTGAAGCAGGCGGACTTTTGGTGATAAATGTAAAAGACCGGTCCTGATAAACCGTCACCACCACTGGAATTAAAATCCCCGGCTCCAACTTTGAGGTCAGGGCATTAAACTTCTTGATGAACTCACCGATATTTACCCCCTGTTGACCCAAAGCTGGACCAACTGGCGGGCTGGCGGTTGCCTGACCCGCTGGCACCTGTAATTTAACCTGGGCAATTACTTTTTTCATCTTCTATCCCCTCAAGTTTTTTCCACCTGGGCAAAATCCAACTCCACTGGTGTCTGCCGACCAAATATGCTCACCAAAACCCGAACCTTGCCTTTATCCGGTTTGACCTCGTTCACTATCCCATTAAAATTGGCAAAAGGACCATCAACCACCCTGACCACATCTCCTCGCTCTAACACCTCCTTGGGCCTGGGCTTTGCCGAGCCCTCCTTAATTATCCGGGCAAGCTGTTCCGCTTCAGCTTCCGGGATGTTCGGCGCATCCAGAGTCCCGCCAACAAATCCAGTGATTTTAGGAGTGCCTTTAACCAGAGCATAGCTCTCTTCATCCATCATCATCTGCACCAAGATATATCCCGGATAAAACTTCCGATGGCTCACCTTGCGCTTCCCGCCCACTAACTCCACCACCTCTTCACTGGGAATCAGCACCTCTCCGAACCTTTCCTGCAGTCCCATCTGCTTAACCCGCTCCTCTAAAGCCTGCTTAGCCTTCTCCTCAAACCCAGAGTAAGTGTGAACCACATACCATTTTAGTTGTTTTTCGCTCATCGCTTTTCTCTCTACTTGAAAATCAAAGTTATGAAGATAAAGTCAAACAGTTTATCAAAAACATAGATAATCACGGTAACCAAAAGCGACATCAGAACCACTACCAAAGTTGAGCCTTGAAGCTCCTTGCGATTTGGCCAGCTCACCTTTTTGGTCTCCACTACCACCTCATTGCCAAACTCCTGGGTCCTCTGGTTGCGCAAGGAAAATTGAACCACACCAAAACTTATCCCTAATGCCAGAATCGCAAATAAACTATTCAAAGAAATTGGACCTAAATTATTAGGCAAATTCGCCACCAATCCAATGGTCTGGAAAAATTGCCAGAGCACGAACCAGAGCAACAGCCCCAAGAGATAAAAGCTATATAGTGCTATCCTTTCATTGGTCAAAAACATCTTGTCTCCTTGATTTAACTGGCAGGCCAGGAGGGATTTGAACCCCCAACCGCCGGATTTGGAGTCCGATGCTCTAGCCGTTGAGCTACTGGCCTAATTAAATTCACTTTAACTCCTTATGCAAGGTATGCTTACCGCAACGCCAGCAGAACTTCTTCAATTGAATTCGGTCCGGAGTATTCTTCTTGTTCTTGTTAGTAGAATAACTCCTTTCCTTGCATGCTTCACAGGCTAAAGTAATAATAATCCTCGCATCTTTCGCCATTCATTACTCCTCTGCGCTTAATTCTTTTTTCTTTCTTCTTTTCTTAAGCCCAAGGCCGGAATTGAACCGGCGACCACCTCCTTACCAAGGAGGTGCTCTACCGACTGAGCTACTTGGGCATAAAAACTATAAAACTATCCTTCCCCTTTTTACAAACTAACTATTATAGCAGAAAAAAATAAAGAGGCAAATCCTGGAGCGGGAAACGGGGATTGAACCCGCGACCCTCAGCTTGGAAGGCTGATGCTCTACCAATTGAGCTATTCCCGCTCACGAATGTTTGACTGCCTTTATTTTATATTCTACTCAAAAATTATTTTCTTTCAAATAATGGTGGAGGGGGGAGGATTCGAACCCCCGTAGCCTTTTGGCGGCAGATTTACAGTCTGCTCCCTTTGTCCACTCGGGTACCCCTCCGCTAAATAAATTTCAAATCTCAGATTTCAAAGCTCAGATTTCAAAGAGAGCTGGTGGTAGGAATTGAACCCACGACCTGCTGATTACAAGTCAGCCGCTCTGCCAACTGAGCTACACCAGCTTTGGTTATCTTAATTCTAATTAAAAAGCCCGTTCTGTCAAGTAATTGAGCCAGCGGGAAATCATCCCTCTTTGGCTTTTAAAAACTCGGAAATCCTCTCAAGACCATCTTTGATTCTCTCTATCTCCACCGCATAGCTGAACCGAATATATCCCTCTGCATTTTTCCCAAAATCTATCCCCGGGGTCACCCCTACTTTGGCTTGTTCCAGAAGCTCAAACGCAAATTTATAAGAATCATCACAAAAATTCTTAGCGTTTGCCAGAACATAAAAAGCCCCGGTTGGCTCCTTAGTGATGCCAAATCCCAGGCGCTTTAATGCCTGAACCATAAATTTCCTTCGCTGATTAAAAATCTCCCTCATCTTCTCCACCTCTGGCTCTGCGTCTTTCAGCGCACTAATCCCTGCCCATTGAACAAAATCCGCAGTGGAGATAAAAAAGTTCTGAGCTATTTTTTGAAGCGGTCTGACAAAATTCTTGGGCACAATGCAAAAGCCGATTCTAAAGCCGGTCATCGCATATCTTTTGGAAAAGCCATTTAAAACAATTGCTTTATCACTAAATTCCAAAATAGAATGCTCCTTTCCCTCATAAACCAAGCCATGATAAATCTCATCTGAAATCACCAGCGGACCCAATTCCGCAATTCTTTGCATCCGCGCTGGCTCTAACAATTGACCAGTGGGATTGCTCGGAGAATTAATCACAATGGCTTTTGTCCGACTGCTAATTCTTTCCTCAATCGCTTCTGGCTCAAGCTGAAACCCATCTCTTTCATAAACCGGCACCGAGACCGCTTTCCCCTGAAGATAATCTATCATATTAGGATAACAGGCATAACCCGGGTCAGAAACAATTACCTCCTCCCCAGAATTAAGAATCGCGCTGAACACTAAAAACATCGCTGGAGAAGTGCCGGGAGTCACGATAATCTGGCCCGGGGCAACCTGGACCTTATATCTTTTCCAGTAATCCTCTGCAATCGCCTCTCTTAATTCCGGTATGCCCAAAGAATGAGTGTATTTAGTCCTTCCTTGCTCAAGCGCTTTTTCTGCAGAGCGGATGATGCAAGCCGGGGTGGGAAAATCTGGCTCGCCCACTGCCAGCATAACCACATCCTCGCCTGCTTTCTCCAGTTCCAGCGCCCTATCAATCACATCCATCACGATAAAGCTGGGAATCTCTTTTGCACGGTCAGTGAGCCATTCTTTCATAGTGAATGGGATTTTAATCAGAGATTAGGCTTCTGTCAAAATCCTGAAATTAACCACCGGAAAAAAATCTCAAAAGTTGAATTCTCTCTTGACCAGTGCTCCAAATCCACCTAAACTAAAAGTAGATGATTATTGAATGTCCAGAATGTGGAAAGAAATATAAGCTGGACCCGGAAAAGATTCCAGAAAAAGGCGCTAAAATCACCTGCCCAGCCTGTAACCACAGCTTTATGGTGCGTAAGAAAAAAGAAACCGAGACCCCGCAGGTCAAAGCGCCTGCCTGTGTTATTTGCGGTAGCCCCTCCACTCGGGTGCTTCAAGGCGACCCGCCGATGCTCCTCTGCGAGGCTTGCTTTGAGAGGGAAAAAGAAAAAAAGAGAAGATTTCTACCTGAGTCCAGCTTTGAAACATCCGGGCAAAAGCAGGAACCAGAGCCAACTAAAACCGAAGAAGCTGGTTCAGAATTTGAGGCTGCCCCTGAGTCAAAAGTCCAAAGCCCGGAATCACAAGATTACTTTGATAGCTTTGCGGAAATACCGGACCTGGGCGATTACCAGACTGAAGAAAAGCAGGCAACATTTACCGGCTCAGAAGCTATGCCCGAGAAACCAGAGCAAAAGATAATTACTCAAGCTAAACAGCCAGAAATGCCTGCTTTTGATGAAACCGGGTTTGAAACTCCCTCCTCAGAGACCGGGCCCGGGCCTGAAGCCAAATCTGAACCATTAGAAGCCAGCTTCGCTCCTGCTAAGAAAACTTTGGAAAGCGAGGAGTTTATCTTTTCTTCCAAAGAGCTTTCTCATCTGGAAGAAACCGCTCCCACTGAAGCCAAGCCAGAGCCTCCAGCTCCTCAGCCCAGGGTTTCTGAACCGAGCATTCCGCGCACTCAAGAACCGCTAAAGACCGAGACCGAGCTGGAAAAAGAGATTTTTGGGGAATTAACTCAACAGCCAGAAAGAGTGGCGGAAAAAATTAAAACATTTAAATCCAGAAGAATTCCAATCAAAATCCCGAAAAAGGCTCTGCTCGGTCTCATCATTTCTATCTTGGTTTTAGTGGGAGGATATTTTCTTTTCACGAGTCAAGCCTTTCATTCTTTCTCTGAGGGATTCAAGACCAGATTAGCGAGCAAGCCAGAAAAACCCGCGGAAGCGCCTCAGGTCTTGAGTGAGGAGCAGGCTCAGCTGGTTAGGAATCATCTGGCGCTGGCAGAGGAGTTTTATAAGCTGGACACTAAAAATGGCTATCTCAAATCCTTGGCAGAGATTCGCTCCGCATTAAAAATAGACCAGAACTCAAATTCCGCGAGGGCTTTAGAAGCACTGGTTTCTGCTTTTTCTGCTTATCGGGAGCCTAAATGGGTGTTGATAAATAAAGCCAAACTGCTTTTAAAAAAAGCTGAGCCCAGCCTTTTAGCTCAACCAGAACCGCAGATGGCTCAAGTCCTGATTTATCTGATAGAGCAAGATTATTCCTCTGCCCAGGTGATAGTCAATAGATTGTTAGAAAATTACCCGAACCTGGCTTTGGGCTACTGGGCTTTAGCCAAAATCCAATTATCTGGCGCATTAAAAAATTATGAAACCGCGGAATCAAACTTAATTAAGGCTCTGGAGCTTGACCCCAAGCTCGCTATAGCTCGTCTGGAATTAGCAGAGCTTTATTATTCTAAAAAGCAATATCAGACCGCTCTGGAACAATATCAAGAGCTTGTAAAAATCTCGCCCGAGCGAACTGAATTGGGCGCAAAAATTATGGAAATTCAGAGCATCCTGGAAAAGATGAGGCAAAAGCCTGAAGAGCAAATTGCTAAGCCGGGCCTGCTTTTAGTTCCCCCACCCGAGCCAACTGCTCAAACCACGGATTCCACCAGGCTCAGCCCAATGCCAGAAACCAGCCAGACCATTACCTCACAAGCCCACCCACCACCAGCTTTGAAAATTGATTTTGACCAGGAGGTAAAAAATTATCTACTTAAAATCATCTCTCAAACTCAAGCGCCCTTGAGCCGTGTTCCTGCTTCCATTACACCGGAACAACCTACTCAACCCCTGCCCACTGCTCCGGAGCGCCCCCCTGAAGAAGCGGAATAAATTTTAGCCCAGATAAAAAATCAGATATATCCTGCGACCTTGTCTCCTACCTCAGAGGTGCTTAATCCCATTTGACCAGCAGACATAGATTTTATATGCTTCTGAATCGTCTTTATTATTGCCCGCTCTATGGCAAGCGCGGGTTCTCGCTCGCCCAGATGCTCTAACATCATCATCCCGGCTAAAATCGCAGAGAGCGGATTGATAACTCCTTTGCCAGTATATTTAGGCGCGCTTCCTCCAATCGGCTCAAACATACTAACTCCTGAAGGATTGATATTCCCCCCGGCCGCAATTCCCATTCCGCCTTGAATCATCGCGCCCAAATCCGTGATTATATCCCCGAACATATTATCCGTGACAATCACATCAAACCATTCTGGATTTTTCACCATCCACATCGTGGTCGCATCTATATGCGCATAATCGGTCTTTAGGTCCGGATATTCCTTTGCGACCTCGTAGAACACCCGCTCCCATAAATCCCAGGCAAAAGTTAAAACATTGGTCTTGCCAGATAAGGTGACCTTCTTTTGCTTATTCCTCTTCTGACAAAGCTCAAAGGCAAACCGAACGCATCTCTCCACACCTTTTCTGGTGTTGATTGAGACCTGTATCGCTACCTCATCTTTAGTCCCTTTTTTCAAAAACCCGCCACTGCCAGTATAAAGTCCCTCAGTGTTCTCCCTAACCACCAACAAATCAATATCCTCTGGCTTTTTATCTTTCAAAGGACAATCTACCCCGGGATATAGCTTCACCGGCCGAAGATTGATATATTGGTCTAACTCAAATCTGAGACGGAGCAAAAGCCCTTTCTCCAAAATCCCGGGCTTTACCTCTGGATGACCTATTGCTCCTAAATAAATCGCAGACACCTTCTTAAGCTCCTCTAAAACTGAATCCGGCAGAACCTCTCCGGTGCGCTTGAACCGCTCTCCTCCCAAATCATATTCAATCCAGTTAATTTTATATCCAAACCTCTTGGAGGCGCTCTCTAAAACCTTTCTGCCTTCTCGGATGACCTCGGGTCCGGTGCCATCCCCACCAATCACCGCTATTTTATAACTCTTCATTGGCTTTCCTTGATTTTAGTTTTTAAATAGGGAATCAACCCGCCGATTTCTATTAGCTTGAGCATAAACTCCGGAATCCGCTGGGCTTGAAACTTTTTTCCGCTGGTCAGGTTAACTATCATCCCGGTCTCAAGTTCCACCTCTAACTCATCTCCGCTATTACATCCCTCAACCGCGGAATCCGCCTCTAAAAGCGCTAAGCCCGTATTAAATCCATTTCTATAAAATATCCTTGCAAAACTCTTGGCAATAACCAGATTTATCCCCGAGGCTTTAATCGCAATTGGCGCATGCTCCCTACTGGAGCCACTGCCAAAATTTTTCCCAGCTACCAAAATATCCCCGGGTTTAACTCTTTTAAAAAACTCTGGCTCAATCCCCTCCAAACAATGCTCTGCTAAAACCATTGCGTCCGTGGTATCTAAATACCGGGCTGGAATAATAATATCTGTGTCTATGTCATCTCCAAATTTATGCGCCCTGCCTCGGATTTTCATTTTTTCATCCCTTCAAGTATTTTAACACATCTCGGACAACATTCCGGATATTTATCTTCCTTTTCAGTTAGCTCAGTAGAATAAGTCCAACACCGTTGACATTTTTCTCCAGGCGCCTTGACCAGCTTAATTTTAAGCCCGGAAAACTCCTGACTCTGATACGCGGACTCCAGGTCCTTTGCAAACCTGACCGAAGACACCAAAAATAACCTTGCCAGATTCTCCTCCCCCTCTGCGACCTGATTAAACCCCTCCAGAAACCGCTCCAACTTATCCTCTGCTTGAACCTGAACCTCTGCGTCCAGAGGATGACCAATCCCTGAATTCTTATCCTTTTGCGCAAGGTCCAAAACCTTGAAAACCTCCTCCCGAACCTTGAGCAATTTCTCAAATTGCTCTAAGAGCTTCTCATCTGCCCATTCCTTTTTATCATCTGGAAAGTCCAGCAAAAAAATAGATTCTTTCCTCTCCCCAAGCACTGGCAGTTCTTGATAAGCCTCCTCCGCAGTAAAACTCAACACCGGCGCCATTAACCGAAGAATCGCATCTAACGCTAACCAAAGTGCGCTCTGGGCGCTTTTTCTCGGCTTTCCATTCTTTGCCTCGCAATAAAGTCTATCCCGGACTATATCCACATAAATCGCGCTTATATCCACTGCGCAAAAATTATTCAAAAGATGATAAACTAAATGAAACTCAAAATCCTGATAAGCCTGCGTTACCCTCTGCTTGAACTCTTCCACCCGAGCAATTAGCCACCGGTCAATTAAAAACATCTCCTCCAGTGGCACAAGCTCCTTTGCCGGGTCAAAATCATAAAGATTACCCAAGAGATACCGAATCGTGTTCCTCACCTTGCGATAGGTCTTGACAATCCCGTCCAGAATATCAAAGTCCACCCGGATGTCATTCCTGAAATTTTCCGCACTGACCCACATTCGGATAATCTCCGCACCATACTTTTCAACTATCTGGTCAATGGCAATATAATTCCCCGCGCTTTTAGCCAACTTTTTTCCCTCTCCATCCACTACATATCCGTGGGTGAGAACCATCTTGTATGGAGGCTTGCCTCTGGTGCCAATTGCGCAAAGCAGGGTGGAATGAAACCATCCCCGATGCTGGTCCGAGCCTTCTAAATAAAGCTCACAGGGCAGACCCAAATCCGGGTTCTCTTCCAGCACCACCGCATAGCTTACCCCGGAATCAAACCAGACATCCAAAATATCATCCTCTTTTTCAAACTCATTCTTTTTACAATTCGGACAGCTAAATCCCTTGGGCAAAAGCTCTTTAGCGCTCTTTTCAAACCAGATATCACATCCATATTGCTCAAATAAATCCGCGACCCGCTCCACTAAATTTGCCTCCAGAATCACCTGTCCACAGTTCTTGCAATGAAACGCAATAATCGGCACCCCCCAGAAGCGCTGACGGGAGATGCACCAATCCGGTCTGGTCTCCACCATCCCATAAATCCGCTCTTTTCCCCATTCCGGGTCCCATTTCACCGCTTGAATCGCGGAAAGAGATTTTTCTCGGAGCTTATTCTTCTCCATAGAGATAAACCATTGAGGAGTGCTCCGGAAAATAATCGGGTCTTTGCTTCGCCAGCAATGAGGATATTGATGCGTAATCTGCTCCTCTGCCAAAAGCGCGCCTAATTCTTTTAGCTTCTGATTCACCGCTTTATTGGCAGAAAAGACAAATTGCCCCGCAAAATATCCCACCTCGCTCGTGAACCGACCCTCATCATCCACCGGTGAGTAAATCGGAATCCCATACTGAACCCCGCTCTCATAATCCTCCTGACCATGACCCGGGGCAATATGCACCACGCCTGTGCCCGCCTCCAAAGTCACATAATCCGCTAAAATCGCGACTGAATCCCGGTCATAAATCGGATGCTTGAAAACCAGCTTTTCCAGCTCTTTGCCTTTGAACCTCTCCAGCACTTCATATTCCAGCTTCAGTTGGCTCATCACTAAACTGACAAGCCCTTCCGCCAAAATATAAATAGCCTCCTTGGTCTTGACCGCTAAATAATCAAACTCCGGATGAACCGCAACCGCTAAATTAGCAGGAATGGTCCAAGGGGTGGTGGTCCAAATCATTATATAAACCTGCGCCAGGTCTTCTAACTTTAACAGCGGAGCATAAGCAGGGCTATCTTTGCCTTTATCCTTCTGCCAGCGGAACCGAACATAAATTGAGGGAGAGCTTTTCTCCTTATATTCCACCTCTGCCTCTGCCAATGCGGTTTTACAGGTCGCGCACCAATAAACCGGCTTCTTTCCTAAATAAACATTTCCAGCTTTGACAAATCTGCTAAATTCCCGGGCGATTTTTGCCTCATAATGATAATTCATCGTGATATAAGGCTTTTCCCATTGACCAAGCCCAAGCAAGCGCTTGAACTCCTCTCGCTGGATGCTCAAAAACTTATTGGCATACTCCCTGCAAAGCTTACGGAACTCCAAGGCGCTTATCTCTGCTTTTTTCTTGCCCAGCTCAACTTCTACCTGTCTCTCAATCGGGAGTCCGTGACAATCCCATCCCGGCACAAAGGGGGTGTAATAGCCAGACATAGCCTTAGACTTGACCACTATATCTTTGAGAATTTTGTTTAAGCCGGTGCCTAAATGAATATGGCCATTGGCATAGGGAGGACCATCATGAAGCACGAATTTGGGCTTGCCTTTCCTTGCGTCAATCATCTTATCATATATCTTTTTTTGCTCAGAGCTATGGACTAATTCTGGCTCCCGATTTGCCAGATTGGCTTTCATCTCAAATCCGGTCTGAGGAAGATTCAGGGTATTTTTATAATCCATAAAGCCCTCCCGGAGCTATATTAAAATTTTCTTTAAGTTAATTGAAATTAGGCTCTCTGTCAATTTTCTAAGACTAATTTTCAATTTCTAAATGATACCCCAGCGTGAATTCAAATTTGGATTTGGCTTTTTAGCTCAATCCCGGTTTTGTTAGTCCGGGCAGAAGATGCTAAAATATAACAACTGTTAAGGGGCTTAAGAGGTCTAAAAAATAAATGTTTGGTCCCCCAAAAATAGATAAGGTTTTTCTTTTGTTTCCACCGGTTCGGCTTTATAAAGAAACTATGAAGATAGTTTTCCCGCCTTTAGGGGTGAGTTATATTGCCTCAGTGATAAGGAATGAGGTGGATGTGAAAATTATGGATGCGGTCGCAGAGGGGTTTTATAATGAGATAGAGCTGGATGAGGATTTTATAGTTTATGGGTCAAATTATAAAGATATTTTAGCAAGAATTGAGCAATACCAGCCAGACATTCTGGGCATTACCTGTCTTTTTTCTTCGGTGTTTCCAATTGTCAGCGAAATCTGTAAGAGAGCAAAAGCCCTCAACCCTAATATCATCACGATTACTGGTGGCACTTATCCTACTTTTTGCGCAGAGGAACTGCTTAGGAAAGAACCAGCCTTAGATGTGATTGTTCTGGGTGAAGGCGAAGCGACTATGTTAGAGATTATCCGAGCCTTGAGGCAGGGAAAGAACCTATCTATGATAGATGGCTTGGCATTCCGGGAGAATGGAAAAATCAGAATCACTCCTAAAACCAAATGGATTGAAAATCTGGATGAGATTCCTTTTCCGGCTCGGGACTTATTGCCAATGGAGCTATACCCTAAAATCATTGTTCCTCATAGCTTCAGCGCCAAAGAAAAAATGAACACGCCAATGATAACCTCCAGAGGTTGTCCGGCTCGGTGCAGTTTTTGCTCCTCCAGTCGGTTCTGGGGATATAGATACCGATTTAGAAGCCCGGGAAATGTGCTGGACGAGATTGGCGAGCTAATCCAAAAATGGGGAATCAAAGAGATCCAGTTTGAAGATGATAACATTACCGCCAATAAGAACCGCGCTAAAAAAATTTTTCAGGGAATCATAGACCGGGGATATAAAATCTCATTTAACCTTCCTAATGGGATTGCGGTCTGGACTCTGGATGAAGAGTTAGTTCAGCTGTTAAAAAAAGCAGGCTGTTATGAGCTGACCATTGCCTATGAAAGCGGTTGCCAGGAGGTTTTGGACAAGATTGTCAAAAAGCCGATGCCCTTGGAAAAAGCTAAAGAAATGACCAGGCTGATTCATAAAGCTGGCATCCGCACCAATGCCTTTTATATTTTCGGTTTTCCGGGAGAACGCAAAGAGCAGATGCTGGAGACTTTTAATTTTGCTCGTCAGGTTAAAACCACCACCGCTTATTTTTTTATTGCTAATCCTTTACCTGGCACCGAGCTTTATGAACGGGCAAAACAGTTAGATTTAATCCCAGAGGATTTTAATTTTGAGAACCTGACCTTTACCAAATATATTTATAATCCCAAATTTTTTGACCCCAGAGAAATAGAGCGGATGGCCGGAAGAGAATTTGTCAAATACTTTATCTGGAGCTTTTTTCGGCATCCCTGGTTATTATTCAAAAAAAGTATGATTGACCTTTTTGTTAGAAGACCCAGATATACGATTGGATTGATTTTAAGGGTGTATCGTAGAAATTTTAAATGAATAGCTCAGCATCAAATATCACTAAAAAAGAATGGGCGCAGGTGATTGCTTTACTGGTGGGAATTAAAATTATCTTCTTGAGCATTTTTTTCTTTGCCCAGCTTTACCTTCCTAAAAAAGAATATCCCGCGGAAAGCTGGATGACCAGACCCGAGACCAGGTTAATTGATAATTTAGCCAATTTTGATGGCGCCTGGTTTATCCGCATAGCCGCGCTTGGGTATCAGAAACTGACAGATGGTGATTATGACCTTGAGCAAGAGACCAAGCGCCTTTGGGTGATGGACCGGTTAGGCTATGAGGATGGGGTGGAGAGAAAATTTGCTTATCGGCATTGGCCCTTATTCCCCTGGCTGATTCGGATATTAGCGCCAGTTTTTAAAGGGAGCTATTTATATGCGGGGATATTTATCTCCACCCTTTTTTATCTCCTGTTGGGAATATGTTTTTATCAATTAGCCAGATTGGATTTTTCTCCTAACATCTCCATCCTTGGTCTATTATTTCTTTTGGTTCATCCTGCGGCTTATACCTTGAATGTGGTCTATAACGAGGCCTTGTTTTTAACTTTAATTTCAGCCTGTTTTTATTTTTTGCGCAAGGAGCGATATTTTCTTTCTGGCGTATTAGGCGCCTTGGGGGGCTTAACCCGGATAGAGATGGCGGGAATTTTGGTGCCGATAATTTATGAATACCTGAGAAAAGGCATTCCAGAAAGCGCTGGACTTTTTGAGCCGTTCAAAAAGAAAAATTGGGCTTTAGCTTTTGCTCGGCTTTATCAGAAGCCGAGCCAACTCTGGCTAATTTTGATTCCGTTAGGATGCCTGGCAGTACTTTTTTATTTTAAAATAGTAACTGGCTCTGGCTTGATTTTCACAGAACCACATATGAGAAGTGTTTTTGGCAAGGCAATATATCCAGGACAGGCGATTTTATTGGGATATCGGATGGGACCCGCAATTTACCTTAAGCATTATCCATATTACTTGGTGTTCACCTTGGTTTTTATTTTCAGCTGGCGCAAAATTCCAATGAGCTATTGGGTCTGGATAGCAAGTTTCTGGGTGGTCTGCACATTATTAGGTCCTTCTGGGCTACGGCATCCTTTGCTAATTATTCCGCTGTTTCTGGCTTTAGCTCGGCTGGTTGAATCTCAAGCCATTTTAAAATATATTTACATAATAGCAAGCGTCTCACTGATGACCTTTTATGCGGTAATGCACATTAACGGTTATTTTGTATGGTGATGAGCGAAAAAAGAAAAGATATGAAAGCAATTATTATGGGTGGAGGTCCAGCAGGGCTTTCTGCAGGGAAAATTCTCACTGATGCTAATCTGAATTGCATTGTCTTTGAAAAAGATGATGGCGTGGGTGGGCTATCCAGAACCCATTCTCATAAAGGCTTTCTTTTTGATTTGGGCGGACATCGGTTTTTCACCAAGAAGAACGAGCTGGATGAGTTCATCCAGAGACTGATGGTGGATGAGCTGATTGAGGTCAAGCGCTCCAGCAAAATCTATTTTATGAACCGCTACTTTAATTACCCGCCTACTTTTTTTGACGCTTTTATGGGATTAGGACCCATCTTGAACGCACAAATTTTGGTTAGTTTCTTGAAAGAAAAAATCAGCTGGAGAAAGAAGCCGGTCATTACCTTAGAAGACTGGATGATAAGTCAGTTCGGAAGAAAGATGTATGAGATTTTCTTTAAGAATTACACCGAGAAAGTGTGGGGAGGACCCTGTTCCCAGGGGAGCGCAATCTGGGCTTCTCAAAGAATTAAAGGGATGAGTCTGCTTTCCACGATTCGGGAAACAATTTTTCCCAGTAAAAAAGAGCGCCCAGTGAGCTTGATTCCTCATTTCAAATATCCGGCTCACGGTATCGGCAGAATCAGTGAGCGGATGAAACAGGAGATTGAAAAGAAAAACCAGATTCGGCTCAATTCCGGAGTGGCAAAAATTTTTCATAAAGACAATAAAATCACTGGAGTGCTGGTTCAAACCCGGCATGAAAAAGAATCTATTGAACAAGCCACTCATTTTCTTTCCAGTATTCCAGTGACCGAGCTAATTTTGGGCTTTGACCCGCCTGCACCAAAGGAGGTGATAGATTCCGCAAAACGATTAAGATACCGGGACCTGTTAATCGTGGTTTTAATGTTTGACTCAGAGCCAATTACCAAAGATACCTGGATTTATGTTCCGGACCCAGAGATTCAATTTGGCAGACTTCACGAGCCAACCAACTGGAGCCGGGCAATGAGTCCAGCCGGGAAAACCAGTCTGGTGTTTGAATACTTCTGTTTTGAGACCGACCCGATTTGGAGCATGCCGGACGAGAAATTGGCGGAGCTGACTTTGGAACAATTTAAGAAAATCAAATTAGCTCCAGGGGTGGAGAAAAAATTAATTGACTATTGCGTGGTGCGGGTAAAAAAGGCTTATCCGATTCACGAGCTGGGCTATGATATTCTCTTAGAGATAATCAAAAATTTTGTTAAAAAATTTTCTAATTTAACCCTGATGGGAAGATATGGGATGTTTATTTATAATAATCTTGACCATTCTATTGAGACTGGAATCAGAGCCGCACAGAATCTTTTGGGAGCTAATCACGATATAGAAGAGGTATTAAAAAAGAACGAGTATTTAGAGATAAAGTATCCGGAAAATGAATGAAGCCAGAAAATGTGAGCTTTGTGGGGGAAATGAGCAAGAACTTTATATCTCTAAAATTTATTATTATCAGGGTCAGGATTATGACCTGGTGAAATGTCCAAATTGCGGATTGGTCTTTGTCCAGCCAATGCCAGATTTAGCGACCATAAAAACCTTTTATGATGAAAAATACTTTGAGTCTGATTTTGCCTGCGGGATGATAGAAGGCGATTATCTTGGGGCAGAGGAGAAAAGAGCGCAAGAATATCAAAGCCTGATTGGGCTGATTAAAAAATATAAAGCCCAGGGCAAGTTATTAGAAATAGGTTGCGCGGGCGGGAGCTTTTTAGCTCTGGCAAAAAAAGCCGGCTTTGAGGTGGAGGGCATAGATATTTCTGAATGGGCAGTTCGCCAGGCGAAAAATAAATATCAACTCAAGGTCCAAAAGGGAAGGCTCTTGGAGCTAAATTTAAAGACAGAGAGTTATGAGGTGATTTTTTTTGCAGACTTATTAGAGCACGAGCCAGAGCCAATTAAATTTTTGAAGCAGGTTTTTAGCTTATTAAAGCCGGGCGGATTGGTGATGCTCAAGGTGCCGACCTATGTTAATTCTATTTATTATCAAATTATTAAACTGCTTCCCTGGAATTTAGTTTCAGATAAATTAGACCCAAGATTGCTCATCGCCCTGAAAGTAACTGTCTCCAATTTTTCCAGATTTCCGCCTTATCATCTTTTTGAGTTCTCTCCGAGCGCTTTAAAAGCCATAATTAGAAAATCCGGCTTACGGGTGGTGAAATTGAAAAACACCTTAATCATTCCAGAATTTTTGAGGGGAAAAAACGCTGGGCTTATTGCCCGGAGTTTGGGCTCAGGATTTGTCAGCTTAAAATGGCTGATGGAGAATTTTAATCTGCCTGGCGGGCATATTATAGCTTTAGCGGTGAGAGATTAATAATGAATAGAATCGCTTTAATAGAAAGTGGGGTAAGTAGCCCAACTAAGTTTGTTTATCAGGTTTATCCTCCTCACGGCTTAATGCATCTTGCGTCATATCTCCGCTCAAAAAAGCCAGAGATAGAAATTAAAATTTTAGACCTGATGGTTAACCGAGCGTCTGCAGAATCCATTGAAAAGGAGCTAAAAAATTTCTCGCCGGACCTGGTCGGAATCCACGCCATGCATTTTCAAGCCAAATCTCTCCATCAAATCGCCTCGCTAGCGAAAAAGCAAACCAAGGCAATGGTAGTGGTGGGAGGACCTTATCCCAGCTCTGAGCCAAAAACCGCTCTAACTGACCCAAACCTTGACATTGCGGCCCGGGGCGAGGGAGAAATCAGCTTTTTTGAGTTAGTAGACACCTTGTCCCAAAATAAAGAGATAAAAGGCATCCCTGGAATTGCTTACCGAAAAGGAGAAGAAATTTTTTTAGAGCCTGAGCGGGAGCCAATCCCGGATTTAGACCAGATTCCCTTCCCAGCCTGGGACTTAATTGAGCTGGAAAAATTTTTTGACTGGGGAGTTCTCACCCAGAACGATATTAGATGGAGAAGGGAACTTGCCACGATTTTCACCAGCCGAGCCTGTCCCTATGGG
>Ga0172364_10000871_pt1 | contig 22363 bp, 29 predicted proteins | sample LakKivSesite10cm_FD_114545 | JGI IMG/M metagenome (GOLD analysis project Ga0172364, IMG submission 114545) | Sediment microbial communities from Lake Kivu, Rwanda - Sediment site 10cm | ecosystem: Environmental > Aquatic > Freshwater > Lake > Sediment | place: Rwanda: Western Province, Lake... | reverse complement strand
GCATATCGCCGTGACTTGGGTTGCTCATGGCGCGGACTACACGCGGAAGTGGCGTTCCATCGGTTGCTTTCCTGAAGGTCTCCACTATCGTCTCTGGTGCTCCGCCGATGAGTACGCAGTCGATGCCATATCTTTCTGCCACTTTCTTGCGTTCGAGTTGCCAGGAGCCAAAACCGCCGACAATGACCTTCGGTTTGTGCTTTCTGATGCTTCTATGCTTCACAAGTTCTCTGAACTCGATAGCGTTCATCGGTTCGCCGCCGCCCACGAGCGAAGAATAGGTTTTGCTCACGTACGCCATTCCTGTGGGGTCCATTGAAGATATGCCGATGACCTTTGTTTCGAGTCCTACGAAGCTGTCCAAGTCGGCTGGGTGGACAACCCTGACCTCAGACTCGGTGAAGCCGTTTTCCAAGAGGAGGGCTTCGACTTTTCGCAAACCGTAAGGTGCGTATTTCGCTCTTCCGTCTTGGTCGCGTTCGACTGGTGGATAGAGTGCTTTTCTCAGAAGCCACAATGGCACAGGGCCTTTTGCGAACCCTGCCACGAATGCGACGAAGGGGTTGTTGTAGTAGTCGCTCATTTCCGTGGCTGATGCAGTCAGTACTATCTTGGCGCCCGTGGTCGTGGCCATACGTTATTCCCTTTCGAGTGCGAAATGACATGTCTGATTGCCTTATTAAAAACCTTCGTTGGCTGAAGGAGAAAAAGGGTTTAATCGGTGAGGATACTGCAAAGCCTCTTATAGATGTTTAGAAAGAAGTGTACAGCGTAATAGGGTGAACCATGTTGAAGTTGCTGCTCGACGAGATGTACGCTGGCTTGAAGGAGTACTTTGAGACTTTGGGCTGGGGGGTGCTGACCGCTCAGGAAGCGGGATTGCAGGGAGCGAAGGACAGGGATGTCGTTGACTACGCTAGAAGCAAAAACATGTTGCTGATCACGCAGGATCAGAAACCAGCGGATCTGGCTGAACTGACAGGGGTCAAATACGTTCTGATATCCAGCGCGATGATCGCCAAGATCGCAGATGACAAGATACGCGAGAAATATCCAAACATCAAGGAACAGTGACTGCCATACTTGTCTTCGTCTCAACTTGTCCGTTCGAGATTTTTCTCTAGCACGCAAGATTTATTTTTCAGAAGACCGACGTTAAGCTGTGAATTAGCATGTCAATGGTTGAAGTTACTGTAAAAAGTCAAAAAGGCAAGTGCGCTTTCGGCCACAAAGTCGGGGACAAGATAGTCTTCGACGGCAAATCTGTCAAAGGCAACATCTGCTACAGCGCCCTACTCGTTCTGCTTCCAAAGGTCTACGCGATGCGCTATGGCATAGAGTTTCCGTGGAGCAAGGACAAAGGTGTCATAGTCAATGCTTGTCCAGACGCAGATGACCCCATTGTGTTCGAGATACGGCGAATCAAAAAATAAGTATTGCCAAAACCTCAGAACAGGGTCGTTTGTTTTCTGGATGATTCAAAGTTTGACACCCTTACTCCTATGAGACGTATTTTCCTCTCGGGGTTTAGGTAGTGCCACATCAATTCCCTTGAGGCTTCTATCAAATCACGTAGCTGGCTTGACATCAGAGGCAGTGTCTTGCTGCGGGTGTGGGTTTCGAAATCCTCGTACCGTACTTTGATTGAGACAGTCTTGAAGTAGAGATTCTGGCTTACCGTGTCGCCATGCACTTCCTCCGAAAGCTTGTTCAATGTTGTCAAGACAAGCTGCTGATCCGACGTGTCTTCTTCGAACGTTACTTCTCGACTTATGGATTTTGCTTCGCTCCTCTCTTGAACTTCGCTCTTGTCTATTCCGTTCGCCATCGAATAAAGCTGGTGACCTACAACTCCAAAGTTTTCGGCCAGAACTGACGGGTCATAATGTGCGAGGTCACCGATCGTTTTGATGCCCATTACGGAAAGTCTTTGTTCAGTTTTGCGTCCGACCCACAGAAGCTTGCGTACTGGTAACGGGGCTAGAAAAGCTTTGGTTTCTTCCTCCTTGACCACTGTCAGACCGTTGGGTTTCTCATGGTCACTGGCTACCTTGGCGACGAGCTTGTTCGATCCAATGCCTATTGAACATGTCAACTTCTCTTTTTCGTAAATCTCCTCTTTCAACTTTTTAGCCACGACCTCCGCTTCTGCAAAATCTCTCACTTTTGAGGTGACGTCTAGGAAGGCTTCATCTATCCCCCATCGCTCGAACTTGTATCCATACTTTCGAGCGATGTTCATGATCTCGTTTGAAACTCTGATGTAAAGAGCAAAGTTGGGGGGAAGATAAACGGCTTCAGGGCAAGTTCTCCAAGCTCGGCTGATCGGCATTCCAGACCTTACTCCAAGTCTTCTGGCCTCATAGTTGCAGGTATGAACAACTCCTCTGCCTTTTCCTTCTTTTGGGTCAGCCCCCACTATGACTGGTTTTCCTTTGAGCGCAGGCTGCTCTCTTTCCTCAACAGCCGTGTAGAAGTGGTCCATGTCCAGGTGGAAGATTATTCGCTTTCTATCGCTCATAATTTCCCTTCTTCTCCAGAACTTTCATGGTTTGACGATTACAGCACTATCTGTCAGTCCTTTTTTTGTAAGACACTCGCGAGGCTTGAGACTGCCGGATTCTTCTTTATGATTCTGCCTTCATAAGTCTTAATGCTCTCCTAAGCAATTTTCAGCTGTTGCCGGAGGATAACTGATGGCTGACAAGGTTTCAAGAGAAGCCGCTGAGCAGGTGGCTGTTGAGGTCGTGAAGAGAAGGAAGAATGCAGAGAAGGTGAGCGTTGCCGCCGTGGATCAGAATGATGATGATTGGATCGTGAGGGGTACTTGCCCCATAGACATGGAAGGGCATCCTTGGACTGAACAGTTTGAGGTAGTGGTCAGCTCGAAGGGAAAGGTCAAATCCATGGACATTAACCTGCTCTGAGCGAACGAGGCGAATTGCCAACTCGCAACGTCGAAACATGATTTGGTCGCCATCAGTTTGGTTCAAAAGTTATATCGAAGTAAGCACCAATAGTCTGTTGGAGGTTGTTCTGTTTGTTCGGAAAGATTCTTGTTCCTTTCGACGGTTCTGAGCATTCAACGAAAGCCTTGGAAAAAGCCATCCAAATAGCCAAGAAATTTGAAGCAAAAATAACGTTGATCCACGTCTATTCCGTTTACGTACAGCCCATTCTGCTGCCTGAACCGACCACCGTAGGCGTATCCACTGTCCCACTACTTACTGCGACTGAAGTATCTAAAGTTGCAGAAACTGCGCGGAGAGTGGGAAATCGCATTCTTGCCGATGGAGAACAGAGAGCGAAATCCGAAAAGGTTCAGGTTGAGAGAATGCTTGTTGAGGGACATGCTGTTGAAGAGATCGTACGTGTAGCGAAAGAAGGCAATTTCGACCTAATCGTAGTGGGCGCAAGAGGACTTAGCAAGATAAAGCAGATGCTCCTGGGAAGTGTGAGCGACGGCGTAATACACCACGTCACCTGTCCAGTCCTGCTCGTCAAATAAGCCAGTTGCCATATTCGGTTCAACGCTAAGGTTATTATGAGGAAAATCCAGTGCTAACTAGGAGCGAAGCCCGGTGGTGCAGTGGTCAAACATAGTGGGCTCTGGACCCACCGACGAGAGTTCGAATCTCTCCCGGGCTACCACTGCTTAAGCAGCAATTCATACTTTTTTGAGGTTGGTTTTCACGGATTTCTTTAAGCATCTGCTGTCGCAAGGCGGTTGTGAGCTGAGCCAATTGTCCTTGTTCCAGTTGACTCTGGTCGATTACGGTTCTGTGCGGCTGTACTAGGGCTTCTTTGGTCAGGATCTCTTCTGGGTTCAGGCCCCAAGCGCGAATTATCTCTTTTAGAGCGTCGATTTTGCTGATGCGTGTCTTGGGTCTTATGCTGAGTCCCGATGATAGGTAGATGCCTCTTAGGTATTCGATGCCTTTCATTTTGATGTCGTGGTATGTGCTTATTGTGTGGCCCATCATGTATTCGATGTAGTCTCTGTCCACTCCTAGGGCTGCCATTTGTGTTCGGTAGAATTTGCGTATACTATGCGCTCTCAAGTCGTATCTGCGTCCGAGTGGTTTCTTGGTTATGAGTCCGGCTTTGATGTAGAGGTTGTGAACGATGTGGTGCAGCCTTCCTGGCGACAGAACCTTAGGGTGTCTACAATAGTCGTCTCGGATTAGTGGTGATTCGTCGTGGCTGTTCTTTGGCGGTGTTCTTTCTGTGGGGCTACCTTTTCTTCGGATCTCTAGGTATGCTCTTAGGTTTTCGGCTGTTTCTTGGCTTAGGAAGGTGTCATAGTCGTGGTATTTGCCCTTGGTCATTTCTGCCTCGACATGCACATGGATGGGTTCTGCGTTTCTTCCTATATCTCGTTTAATATGGCAATACTGATGCCTGACCAGCGTGCTAATGCGGAATCCGGCTAGAGCTAACACAGAGATTGTGACTCTTTCGCGCAGGGCAGTTACGTCAGGGAGTGTTTGGTGTTCTTCAGGTGTTGGTGCGCGGTCTTCGTAGACGCCTCTTTTGCTTAGGTTACAGCACGCGTTAACTAGTCAAGGACAAAGCTGAGTGTGAAGTTACTAGAAATGACTTTCTCCGGTGATATCTATGTCTGGGGCAAACTCGTTTATGATCGGTCGATCGTTCTTTCTTATGAGCTTTTCGGATTTTACAAAAATGGGGTGTTTCTTGTGTACACGGTTGAGCATGTTTCATTCTTTATTCTTCTTGTCTGAAGATATCCTTTGATGTTCCTCTATCGCTTGCATCACCAGTTGACTATACATACATGACGGAGCCCCACGGAACAAACAAGCCACGAAACAAGCTTCCATAATTTGATCCTTTGTAGCTCCAGCGTCAAGCGCGGCATTTGTGTGAACTGCAATACACCATCTACATTGCGTAGCAACTGCTAAAGCAACGGAGACCAGTTCCTTAGTCCTCGTGTCTAGTGCACCTTTTTCTTCAACTCTCCTCATCCAAACTGCAAAAGGTCCATAGATTCTTGTATACTCTTTTCCCATCTTCTGAATCCAATTGCTTACTTCCTCTGCGATTTCCTGCATACTCATACTTATCAAGTCGTTACGTACCCAAATAGAACGTTCAGGGTTATTTTCTTTTCTTTATGGCGCGCATGTGTGTTCCTGAATTCCATTTTAGGTGTGCTAGGATTAGGTGGCGTCCTCTGAACCATACTTGTCATGTTCTGAGACATATAGTCCTCCATAGACGAAGCAAGGTCAGAAGCGTAGAACACTTCGCAGACCAATTTAGGAACAAGCATGCGCGCTAACTCTCAATGCCCTTAATAATCAAAATAGGTTTGCCTTTTGAGTGCATATTTGGAGTAGAATGGAATGAAACCTGCTGGCTGTTATGTTCATTCCTTCCTCTGATTCACTCTATGGAAGCGGATGTCTACAATGAGAAAGATAAACAGGTAGAGTGAGAGAACTCGTATATTCGCCAGAGGCTAGAAAAAGCTCTCTTCTCCTAGTCCACCTCTCACGAGTTCGATGCTGCGGGTTAAACGAAAAAATGTGTACGAAACGTGTCCTCCCGCGCACGATCGATTTAATTACTCGAAATCATAGTATTTCAGTGAAGATCCAAAATGCTTCAAGCAAAGAAAGTTGATGTGACTAGAGAGATAGCTTTGACCGCTGTTCTTTCAGCCACATATGGAGCGGCAATTCTACTGATGATCATTCCATCTCCAACAGGTGGTTACACCCACATCGGAGACTTCGTGGTGTTCGTGTCTGGCCTGCTCTTCGGCTATCGTGTCGGAGGTTTAGTGGGAATTGTCGGCTCTGTAGCAGTGGACCTGTTCACCGGATACCCAAGGTGGTTCGTATCTGTCCTTGCGCACTTCCTTGAAGGCTTTGTCCCAGGCTTAACCAAGAACAAACCCTTCATGCTACAAGTTGTCAGCTGCATAATCGGGGGTTTTCTGATGGCCACCACCTACTTCCTAGTGAACATATACCTCAAAGGAATCGCTTTGGCTCTAGTCTCCTATGCAAGAGACCTGTTCGTTCAAGCAGGAGTCTCGATAGTTCTAGCACTCATCGTCGCGAAGGCGGTGAAGAAGGTTTTCCCACACTTATGAACTCTCGCAGAGTAAGATCGAGTACGAACTCATGACACGATCGATTGACTCGATTGATCTCGCTGTAAGTGTTCCATCGATGATTCGGGCTCCGTTGATAACGATGTTTCTGAAATATCTGAGCGGCAACGAAAGCCTTAATTTAGCTTCACATGGTTAGATATACTACTCGTAAATAGTTTGGCTGCTAGACATGTCAGAGACTGTTTTGAAAGTACAAAACTTGAACGTTTCTTTCAATGGAGAAAAAGTGATAGCGGATTTGAGTTTTGAGGTGAGAAAAGGAGAAGTACTCGTCATTCTAGGACCCAACGGGGCAGGAAAAACGACACTTCTGCGAGCGCTCTTAGGGCTGGTGCCTTACAGAGGCAAGGTATCATGGGCTACTAGGCATGTTAGCTACCTTCCGCCGCAGGAACTCTTGCAGAGAAAAGATTTACCTCCGTTGAGCATAGAGGAGTTCTTCAAGTTCAAGAAGGTTTCAAGAGCGCAGATCCTGAAGATTTTTGAGTTGGTAGGACTACCTCAGTCTCTGCTCGGAAGGAGATATGGAGCTCTCTCCACTGGTCAGTTTCAGAGGATGATAATTGCGTGGGCACTAGTTGATGAGCCGACGATTCTGCTTTTTGATGAGCCAACTTCTGGAATAGACATAGGGGGACAGGAAACTCTCTACTCTCTTCTACATAGATTCTGGAAGGAAAGAAACCTGACGATTCTTCTAGTCACACACGATCTGAATATAGTGTGGGAACACGCTGAGAATGTTTTATGTATGAATAAGGAGAAGCTGTGCTATGGTAACCCCCGCAAAGTGCTTACTCCTGAGGAACTGGAGAGGATTTATGGTGCAGGAATAAAATATTACGAACACTCACACAGGTAGGAGGCAAACAGGGACGGAATTTATTCTAGCTTTGGTAATGAGCGCCTTTGTTGGAGCGGTGGCTGGTTACTTGGGTTCTTTGATGCTTTCCAAAAGAATGGCTTTGGTCGGAGGTCCTTTGGGCCATTTGACTTTGCCCGGGATCACTTTGGCTCTGATTTCAGGCTTTGATGTTTCCTTGGGTGCCTTTCTCTTCGTTGCGCTAGGGATTTTGTTTATTTGGCTGCTTGAGATGAGAACAAAATTGCCCATGGAAGCCATTACGGCCATCATTTTCGCTTCTGGTGTTGCGGCTGCTTTTCTGTTTCTTCCTGAGGAGAAAACTGTGCCTGCTTTGATCGGTGATGTTTCTCAAGTATCTGTTGAGGCGGTAGCAGCTGCCGTCATCTTGTCTCTGCTCGTCTTTCTGGCTACAAAGAAGATCTTTTCTGGAATGGTTTTGGCTAGCATCTCCGAGGACTTAGCAATAGTGAGCGGCACAGACACTAGGAAACTCAACTTCATCTACCTAGCATGCATTGCCGTTGTGGTTTCTCTGGGAGTAAGGATAGTGGGAGGGCTCATGACTGCAGCAGTAGTTGCCATCCCAGCCTGCACGAGCAGAAACTTGAGCAGGAACTTGTTTCAGTATTCTTACATCGCAATGGTTTTGGGAGGCATAGGCTGCGTTCTGGGAGTCGTAAGTGCAGCGCTGACTGGGACTGCATCTGGTCCTCTAATTGTAATAGTTGACACATTACTGTTTGTTGTTTCCTTAACGTCTAAGAGAACAGGAACCTGACCGCCCGCGGATTCTGTTATGCCCAGCTACAGGCACATTATGCTTTGAGAGAGAGCTCTTCAATTCCACCAGCAAACAACACCAGAACGCGGTAGCAGGATGGTGAGAGTGCGTTGTGAGTGCGGCGTTCTAATATCATCTTTTGGAAAGGTAGAATAATGCGGATTTCGTACAGAGAATGTGTGAGGTATACAATTGGGGAATGGAGAGGACAAGGAATTAGAAAGAATCAGACAAGCCAAACTGCACGAAATCATGAATAAAAGTAGGGCAACTGAAGAGAAAGGAACGCCGGCAAACAAGCCTGTTGAGGTGACCGATTCAACATTCAAGGAAACAATTGAGAGCCATCCACTTGTAGTGGTCGATTGCTGGGCCCCTTGGTGCGGTCCCTGTCGTATGGTCGCTCCGATAATAGAGGAACTCGCACGGGACTATGCTGGAAAAATACTGTTTGGAAAGCTAAATGTAGATGAAAATCAGCGGATCGCCGCACATTATCAGATAATGGGAATCCCAACGCTTTTAGTGTTCAGCCATGGAAAACTTGTGGACACGATAGTCGGTGCATTGCCCAAGCAAATGCTAGAACCAAAGATAAAATGCTACCTTTGATCATGCCGTGAAGAGAAAAGAAGGAATTAATGCAAATAAAGATCGGCAAAATCCTCGTTCTCAGACCTTGACACCAAGAAGGAGAACAGATACATTCCAAACCGTTCTGGGAACAAGCATTGGCTTGCAAGAACCATGAGTATGACAAAACCCTAATCGCATTTGCAACAAAAGGCGGAACAATGGAAGAGTATGCCAAGGCGCTTGACTAAGTGCAGGGAATCTTCACGGAACTTTCGACATGGCGATGTTTGTCATTTTTCTGAAGACGGATCGACGCAACTCATTGATTGCTTTATCATCTTCTTCAAAGAGTCTCTTACATTGCTTCGCACCTTTCCCGTGTCTTTCTACTCCAAGGATTCGATTGTTTCTTTCAGGAGCACAACCATGCCAAGCGATTTCTCTATGGTCTTGGGGCGAAGTTCATCGCTTCGGTTTTATGTCGGTCCTCAAACCATGCGAAGCTCTTTTTGGTCATTCTTTTCTGCCTCCATTGCTATCCTAGCGAAACTTGCTCTCCAGTCACAGCATAAACTAGAGATTCACAAACGTAAACTATGTGATCAGCTATCCTTTCGAGGTATCTAGAAACTAGGACGCTTGATATCGTGTATTTGTTTGTTGCTGAAACCGCGTTAACTAGTCCCTCAAGAAAACCAAAATATGACTCATCCACTTCTCTTTCAATGCTTGAGATGGTTCCTGCAATCTTTATATCATGGTTCTTGAGCGCGTCGATTTTGTTGAGACGTGTCTTTTGCTTCATGCTCAATCCAGAAGCTATGTAAATGCCTCTCAGGTATTCTATGCGTTTCATCGTAATATCATGATAGATGCTTATACTATGTCCCATCATGTTTTCTATCTGGTCCGTCTGTGCGCCCAGTGCCGCCATTTGTGTTCTGAAGAATTCGCGTATGCTGTGAGCGCGTAGGTCGTAGCGCCTGCCTAGTGGATTGCTTGTTAGTAGGCCTGCTCTGATGTAGAGGTTGTGGATTAGTGCGTGTAATCTGCCTTCTGTGATGCGGTGTGGATTATTTGCTTATGCCTGAGCGGGTAAAGAACGTGGAATGCCGGGTTGAAGTCATTGGGTCTGATCTGGAATCGATTAAGAGGGATTTACGCAAAATCGTTGAGGCTCTCGATAGGCTTTGCGTGCGCTTTTGTCCTCAATACATATAAAGCAAGAGACTGATTTTGTGCTGTCAATGCAAGGCTACAGGGCATGGGTGAATTTCGTGAACATTGTTTTTAATCCCGTAGGTTCTGTAAAGACAACACTGAGTGACGAAGAAATCAAGAGAGAATCACCTGAAAATCTTGAAGCCCGAATAGAGATATTTCCCGAGTACGCTGAGGGCTTGGGGGGCATAGAAGGTTTTTCTCATTTGCTGATTTTCTTCGGTTTGCACCAAGTTTCGGAAAAGCAGAGGGCACTTCTTAAAGCTAGACCTCGAAGACTTGTTAAACACGGTTTAAGTCTGGAGGAGTTGCCTTTAGTCGGCGTTTTCTGTTTAGATTCTCCTCACAGACCTAATCCGATCGGTTTGTCTGTGGTTAGACTGCTTTCTAGAGAAGGTCGAGTTCTCCGAGTTAAGGGATTGGACGCTTTTGATGGAACGCCTGTTATTGACATAAAACCTTATTCGCCTAGTAGGAGAGTTGAGAAAATCGGATTGCCCAGCTGGTATGAAGACCTTTTGGCAAAACTTAAGGAACGAAGGGTTACAATATCAGATTTCTAGTGTGCAAGCGTTGGCATTTGGAAGGACTTGATAATCGAAATAGGCTTTACAATCTCATGTAAGTGTTCGAGAGGTGAAGAAATGCCAAAAGGAGTTCCGAAAAAAGATGGTTCTGGAAAAGGAAGAGGGCAGCCAGGAGCAGGTTGCGGTGGAAATCCTAGAAAGAGGAAAGGAAGCAACAAATAACCTCACTTGGTTTAAGAGCTCGCAAGTGCAAGTGCAGTTACGGACGCAACTGCAATTTGGTAATGGAGCTGAAGCGTTGTCTTTTTTTTTAAAATACATCTAAATTCTATAGTTCGCTACTTATGAGGCGGTAAAGGTTGCAGCGGATGAACGATATAACATACAAGCCTATTGGTGTTGTGCACTCGCCTTTTAAGGAACCTAGAAACGTGCCCACAGGCAGCAGCTTCAAAGGGCACTAAAGGCACGATAGAATTAGACCGTGAATACGCCGAAGGCTTGAAGGATGTAGAAGGTTTTTCTCCTATTATTCTGATTTATCATTTTAGTTTAGTCAAGGGCTCTTCTTTGATGGTGAAGCCGTTTCTGGACAACAATTTGCATGGAGTGTTCGCGACTCGCTCGCCGGGTAGACCAAACGCAATCGGCATTTCCACCATACGTCTAACACGAATAGAAAGCAATACACTGTTCATCCAAGACGTAGATATCTTAGATGGTACACCGCTATTGGACATTAAACCTTATGTTCCCAAATTTGATAACTGGAAAAACGTCAAAATAGGCCTGGTATAGCAACAATATCTGCAAACTTGGAAAAACAAAGGATGACGGTAGATTCTGAAAAAAATAGTAATTCTCTTATTTAGAGATCGGTATCTTTTTCAGATAAACACAACACGCTAGATTTGGCGCAGCCAAACTATTGATGTGATGGGGAGTACGCCTTTGTTTCACCAAAAAAGCGTGTCATTGTAAAATTTGTCTACTATACGAGCTTAACGCGTCAACTTCTAAGGTTCGTTATTTGTGAAGAAAACGGGTGATGTTGAAACCGTTTTTAAAGCCGACATATTTATATATGCATAACGGGGCTAGTGGAAAACAGTGATAGAAATTGAAAACAATGACTAAAATCGCAATTATAGCTTTAGTAGCCATTATAGGAATTGCGTTGGGTGCATACGCTTATCTTGCTACAATGCCACAGAACCAGCATCTCATTGTTTCAACGACCACAAGCTTCTACGAAACAGGCTTCTTAGACGTAGTGAAGTCACACTTTGAAGCAAAGTACCCGTACATTAACGTGTCTTTCATCTCTCAGGGCACAGGATTGGCCATACAGACAGCCGTGAGAGGCGACGCTGACATGATCATGGTGCATGATCCAGCTCAGGAACTGACATTCTTGCAGAACGGTTACGGTGTGAACCGCAAAGTCATAGCCTACAACTACTTCGTTCTCGTAGGTCCAAACGATGACCCTGCGGGCATAACTGGCCTTAGTCCATTAGATGCGTTGAGGAAAATCAAGGAATACGGTGATGCCGGAAACGCCGTGTGGGTTTCAAGAGGCGACGGTTCTGGAACACATGCCAAAGAGAAAAGGCTTTGGACCGCTGCTGGATACAATTCTACAGAACTAGCTAAATTGAGCTGGTACAATGAAAGAGGAGCGGGAATGACTGACACGCTGAAGATGGCAGATGAAAAAGACGCTTATACTTTAGCTGATTTGGCATCATATCTCAACAACATGAAAACTGGAAACATCAATATGAAAATCGTTGTAGAAGCCTCAGAAGAATTCCTAAACGTTTATTCCGTCATAGCTAACAACCCGCAGCATTCTAACCTAACAGCCGCCAACTTTGACGCGTCAATGAAATACATAGAATACATAACTTCCGAGGAGGGCCAGCAATTGTTTGCGGAATTCGGCTTAGATACTTTTGGCAAAGCAATGTTCAATCCATACATTACTCTACTAGAAAGCGGAAGCGACCCAGCCTTGGTCCAAGTAATTCAGGACTATGCATACTTCAACGGTACAGAATGCCCCGAACAATATCGTTACCAAGCAGGCAACTTGTACGACTGACATTGATGATTGCTGCATGTGCCTCATAGCTACATCCTTTTTTCTGTGATACTCATGTTTGATATAATAATTGACGCCTTTCAGAAAGCATTGGAGCTTATCTTCAGCGGAGACTCAGAACTTTTTGCAACCGCATCCAGGTCTGTTTACGCTGCAGGAATGGGAACCTTGCTTGCCTGCCTCTGGTCTATCCCAATCGCCGTGTTGCTCGGGCTTTATTCGTTCAGAGGAAAGTGGCTAATAAAAAGCCTATTCAACGCAATGCTTGGTGTTCCAACCGTGGCGCTTGGATTGATTTTAGTGATGTTATTGTCGAAAAGTGGTCCTGCGGGCTTTCTTCATCTTCTTTATACCATTAACGGCATCGTAGTGGGTCAAGCCATACTGGTCACACCTATAATCGTAAGTTACACCAGTAGCGCCCTGAGCGCAACAGATGTCCAGCTGAGAGACCTTGCCAAAACTTTGGGTGCGTCACATTTGCAGACAAACGTGGCGATACTACGGGAGGCAATGTGGGCGACTGTGCTGTCATTGATCTCAGCTTTTAACAGAGGCTTTGGAGAGCTCGGGATAGCTTTGATGGTGGGAGGGAATATAGCTTACGTAACTCGAGTTCTAACTACTTCTATCTCGCTGGAAGCTGCAAAAGGCGATTACGCTTTTGCAGTGGCCTTAGCGATTATCTTGATTTCCATGGTTATCGGCATAACCGTAATTGTTAATTTGGTGGAGAGGCTGAGAGAGTGACCCCCATTCTTGAACTTGACAAAATTGGAAAAAACTATCGGGCTCTCAGAGCTTTGGATTCTATGTCCTTAAAAGCAACGGGTGGCAGGATTATTGTTCTCATTGGAGTTAACGGCGCTGGCAAGACTACTCTTATGCGAATTATTGCTGGTTTGGAAGAACCTACTGCGGGTGATATTTCGTTTAATGGGCAAAACACAATCGCCAAAGAATTGCGGAAGATTACCACGATGGTTTTTCAGAGAACAATCATGTTTAACAGAAGCGTCTATGATAATGTGGCTTTCGGGCTCAGAGTAAGAGGTGTCAAGGATGAAGAAATCGCGGAAAAAGTGCCGCAGGCACTGCGTTTGGTGGGGCTTACAAATTTTGAAAAGAGGAACGCAAAGAAAACCTCGGGCGGAGAACAACAGAGAATTGCTTTGGCGCGGGCTTTTGTGCTTTTTCCCCAAATTTTGCTTTTGGATGAACCTACCGCAAATTTAGACCCGAATAATGCTACGATAATCGAGAGGGCTATAACTAGTAGAAGAAAAGATGATGAGATAATCATTATGGCTACGCATAATTTAGCTCAGGCTAGAAGGCTGGCTGACGAAATAGTTCACATTTACAATGGACGAATTGTGGAGCGCTCGAATCCAGATGAGTTTTTCAACGACCCAAAAAGCGACATTACTAAGAAGTTTATCAATGGAGAACTGGAGTATTGAGCCAAAACATTGTGGTCTAGAATAGTTATTTAAGTCATTGCGGGGGAAGTATCAGCTGATGATGTTCTCTCACAAAAGACATTTGTGTTCGGGAAAAATATGGATTGAGCATGAAGGACAGCCGCTGGTGGGTTCAGGCCGAGCAGATATTTTGCAGGGTATAGCTGACGAGAAGTCGATTTCCAAAACTGCGAAAAAATTGGGTATGTCTTTTCGTTATGTGTGGGGGCAAATCCGAGAAATCCAGAGAATCTTAGGTGAGCCTATTGTTGAAACCTACAGGGGAGGCAAGGTTGGAGGCGGAGGCGCAAGGCTCACAGAGTTGGGACAAAATTTGCTTCGAGAATACCGTGAATTTGAGAGCTATTTGTACCAAGTTATTGAAGATGTTGGGTATTGGGAGGTGATAGGATTGAAAATAAGTGCTCGTAACCGATTAAAAGGCAAGGTTCTTTCAGTTGAAAAAGATCAAATTACTGGAAAGGTAAAGATCGAAATAGAAGCGCCTGCTGTGATAACTTCAGTGATCACCAAGGAAGCCATAGAAGATTTAAACTTGAAAGTGGGCGACAAAGTTGAAGCCATGATAAAGTCGACTGAAGTAATGATACTGAAATGATGTGAAACGCTACAAACACAACTGATTATAACAAGATAATGGTTCCCCTGAGAGTCAAGAGATAACCTCAAGGTGTCCGAAAAATAGCATTTCAAAATGCAATTCTACGTATTCGCTTCTAGACCTTTTTTGCTTTGCGGCTTCTTGGTCTATCCGCTGCAAAACACGGTTTGAGAGGGCGATGCTAACGGGGTGTTTACGCATTAGAAGGCTTCCCAACCAATTTTTGCTGTATCAATATTTAATAATTGTTGTTAAAGCCTAACAACAGCTCTTTTAAGCGAAAACAGCCTATTTCTGGCTTGTTGCTGGCAGTATAGGGAGACAGCAAGCTCCAGTTCCCTAGGCTGCATGTTTGCTGTTTCTCTTTGACTGACCTAACTTCAAGGTCTGAGTTCAAGTTATGCCCTGCAGTGATGGTTGCCGTGATGGCAGAATTCAGTTTTCGCCGAGTGCACTTTAGGTGTTGACTGAGAGCTCTGACCTTGAGACGCCTATTTTTGGCTGGAGCATACCTGCAAAATTCTACACCAAGCCAGGTCGCATGCTTGTTTATGGCACTTGTTTAGTAGCTGGCACAACAAGGAAAGGCGACACTTTCAGCAAAGCTGAGCTTGAACGTCACGGCTGCACACTAATTGGGGGTCCTGTTGAGGCCTACGGGCACAGTTGGGATGACGGCCTGAATCACTGGTTGCCTTATCCTGCGAATGTGATTTTGGATGCCGAAGAGAGAGATGGGCAACTGGAGTACATTGCAGACATAGAGGACGCTGCTGTTCAAGAGGCTATCCGCAAAGGCGAAATTGACAGTGTTAGTGCTAATGCGATTTGCAGGCGTGTTCCAGCAGACAAACCTGGCAAGTGCCAAGGCATGATTCTAAACGGTTTCTGCTTGTTGGGGAAAAACTCAACTCCGGCAAGTCCTGGCACTAGCGTCAAGGTTTGGAATTGCCTTCGGGTTAATCCCCTTAGGCTTCGAGCTGGGAGACAATGTTCTATTTTAGAAGGAGAAAAGGTTGGTGAGAATATAAGCGAAAAAACCGCGGAAAATCCGCCTAAAACGGAAGCGCCCATTCAGAAAACTGAGCAGCAACTTGGCATAGATGAGCGGGTGAAAACTCTCGAATCCCGACTGGACAGTTTTGAAACCTATGTTTCTGAGCAGTTCACTGGAATCAATGCCAAACTGGACACTCTGATTGGCGTGTCAAGACCTATTGTTTCTAATGCGCCCATTTTGGCGCCCGTAACAGCCGCAGTTCCAGAGACTTCAAAGCAGGAGGTTAAGCCTGAGAAAAAGACTGAGCAAGCTGGTCCAGTGGCTGCTGTAATCCCTGTGGATAGACTGCCTCTACCCGTAATTGTGGTGAAGGTTGAGGAAATCGAGGCTGTAGTTGCGGATAGGCGATTGTTCACGCTTGAGCTGAAACTTCGCAGTATCCTGAACTTATGCGAGAGAAAGCGCTTTTGGGAAAAATCTTGGGTTCTTGGGAATAGTATGCGCTCGGTTGGATGGTTAGATGAAGAATTCTGGGAAAGCACATATAGTTTTGCGCTTTACTCTAAGCTATGCCCGAGGATCCGACGATATTCATCCTCTTAGAGGTAGGCTTGTTAATCGTTGCCTCTTCGCTAGGCTCAGAGTTATTCAAGAAGTTCAGGCTGCCTGGCGTGATCGGCGCTATTGTAGTTGGTCTCTTCATAGGAGGCCCCGGCGGCTTTGGTCTTGTCACCGATTTTTCTGTGATCAACTTGCTTGCTGTGTTAGGTTCAGTCTTGATACTTTTCACCACGGGCTTAGAGTTTGATGCTTCTGCTTTTTGGAAGGTGGGCAAGAAAGCCTTTCTCCTAACCACCGTTGGTGTAGTCCTCTCTGTACTGTTTGGCTTTGGCATCGGGTTTGCTTTGGGGTTTTCGTGGCAAGCTGCTTTCCTTCTTGGCGCAGCTTTGGCTCCGAGTGGGACAAGTGTGGTAGCTGCAATGCTCAGTGCAGAAGGTGCCATAAATACGAAGACTGGTTCTACGCTGTTAACGGCTGTGATAGTTGATGACATCGAAGGAATCCTGATACTCACTGTGGCCTTGGGTGCTGTCCTTGAGGGCACATTTTCGGTAACAAGCTTGTTTAGGGTTGGTGTTATTGCGACTCTGTTTATTTTTGCATCAATTTACATTGGTAGTAAGATCTTTCCTCTATTGGTCAAGAGGTTTGAGCGGACTTTGTCGGATGAAGTGTTTTTTGCCATTCTTCTTGGTTCAGGGTTGATTTTGGCTTTTGTCTCAACCCGAGTTGGTTTGGCAGCTGTGACCGGTGCGTTCATAATGGGGGCGATTATTCCGTATAATAAGGTTGGAGAAAAACTTGCGAATAGGCTTCTTATGATGAAAGAGATTTTTGCAGCTGTTTTCTTCACTAGTATCGGTTTGGTCATAAGTCCATTGGGAATAGTTGCTGCTTTGCCAGTTGGTTTGATTATTCTTAGCGTGGCTATCACTGCAAGGTTAGCTGGTGGTTTGGCGGGCGGTAGGTTGGCGGGTTTTCGGGGCAAAACTCTTTGGGCGTTGACAATAGGGCTAGCGGTTAGGGCAGAAATGTCATTCATAATCGCTTATGAGGGTGTTGCTATGGGAATTGTGGGCGCCGATTTCTTGACGTTGACAGCCATTTCCGTAATTGGATCGATGTTTGTGGTTCTGCCGCTCTTTTCAAAACTGATTAAGCCAATCAGAGCATCATGATCATCTTACGAGTTCCGGCTTGTTTTGGCTTGTACAAAATCGCTGCAGGCTACTCTCATGTTAGTATTCTTGGTTCTTTCCATTCTTCTCTGAGAATGCTATATATGCAGTCGTCTCTCCATTTTCCTCTGCAGAAGAAGGTTTTTCTCAGAATGCCTTCCCTCTTGAACCCAGCTTTCTCGAGAGCTTTCCATGATGCCGTGTTTTCCGGGTCAGCTTTCGCTTGAATCCTCACAATATTCTTCGAAAGGAACAAGTAATCGACCATGATCTCGATGGCTTCGGTGACATAGCCCTTCCTTCTCTCACTTGGAACGATGAAATACCCGAGCTCTGTTTCTCCTGCTGCCAGAAAGTGAGCTGCGTAGCCGATTCTTGTTCTATCCTTCTTCTCCACAAAAAACCACTGTGCATCTTTAAGACTGTCGTAGGTTCTCTCCAATTCGGTTCTTGTCTCCTGCCTGAAAGGTTCATATTCCCCCATGAACTCGGGGTTGTTATCCCATTCCTGCAAGACTGGCAGATCTTCCTTCTCCATTATTCTGAGGTTCACATGATGTCCTTCAAGCAATGTACAAAACCTCTGAACACACTGCTTTCCTAATTCTCTATCTTGGGGATGCCTATTATATATCGTATAGGGAAAAACGAAAAGGCGAGCTGTTCTGGGATAACGTTGGCGCGTTCCCAGCAAGGGATAGGAGAAATAGAGGTTGCATTTCGGGCGCGAAAGTGTAGTAGGCGAACAGCACCGGAAAGATAGCAAGGACGAGGATCAACGAGGCCAGTGCCAGCCAAGACCTAGACTTCAGTCTAAACGGTGGAGCAGAGTAGGCGCATCCCAAAGAAATCCCAACAATCCACATTAACAGTAAGGACGGGTTTCCCAGGATTAGCATGAACATTGAAGTCAGAAAGAGCGTGAAAAGGAACTCGATTATCAGCAGAGTCTTAAGTCGGTTTCGCCCGATGGAATCGACCGCTCGGACAAGCTTTTTCTTGCGGTCGTCCTTCGAGTCCAGTTCGTAGTCAGCGAGGGTGTTGGCTTGGGCTCCAATGGCGGAGCTGAGGTTGATTACGGCAAAGGACAGAACCACAAAAATAGCCAAGTCATTGAAGCGTATCGACGGAGTGAATCCCCAAGCAAGCCCCATGATTAGCGAACCCAGGTTCGGCAGAAGAAACTCTGCTCTGGAGACTGTGGCAAGTAGCCGGATAGTCTCGAACATAGTTAAGGCCTAGTTGGGAACTAGTAAGATCGGTGAATTTAAGACTACCACGCAAAGTGCGTCGTTTAGAGACAAAAATGTCCCATCTGTACGTTCTTGGTGGGAACCTTCCAAAAATGTTCATCAGACTCTGCTAGTATCTCAGTCGAACACTACAATCGTCTTAGGCTTCCTAATCAGACAAGTCTGTAGCACTTGCACACGTCTCAGCCGTGATCCGAATCTACGAGTTCCATTTTCTGCTTTCGGCTTAATGTCTTGACGTTTCTCTCCCTCTTCATGGCCTCCGCCCTAGAACTAAAGACCTCAGTGTACGCAAGCTTCTCTGGCTTGTGCATTCTCGTGTATCTGGCGCCTCTGCCGTTGAAGTGAAGCGTCAGTCTTGAATCCAGATTCTTGGTATAACCCGTGTAGAAACTTCCGTCTTCACACATAATGACGTAGACATAGTAGGGCAAGCTTCATCAAGGCTCCACGAACGAATCGCAGCGTGATTACCTCATTAGTTATGCGTGCACGTTAAAGCTTTTAGGCCATGTCAAACGCCGAATGTGTTAAGAAGCCAGCCGATCTGACTAAACAATTCCCATCGGCGTGTGCATATAGATCTGTGATACATGACCTGAGTGCTGGGGAATTCTAAAGGCAAATCCCAGAGTGTAGCTGCAAAAGACACATTAAAAACAGTGGATAACTCGGTGTATACGCTCTAAGCGTGACTAGCTGAAGATCTCCTGCTTTATTGCGTTGCGCTTTTCCTCTGACAGTGGACCAAACTTCTTGATCCTGTCGGTGAACATCGTGAACAGTTCTGCTGCTTTCTTGTAGACTGGTAGCGGCACGTAGCTGTATCTCACCCTCATGTTTTCTATGCCATACTGAACCAACTCGCGCCCTATTTCGATCATGCGTTTCTTCGTAAACTTCTCGTCGATCTCTTCGGTTCCCTCGATCACCAGGACACCGTCGGCGCCATACGCGAAGGCACTGAGCAAGTGCTTCTTGCCCAAAATAGCCGTAGACGGTACGGCCACAATTCTAACGTTTTCAGGGTACTTAGTCCTGTCAAGACCGAGAAAGTCCATCCCAGTGTAACCTACATTCTTGTCAACGAACGCTAAGACTCTGACTTCGCCGGGTTCTTTGTCAGTCAACACACCACGTATCTGCGCCATGATCTGCTTTGTTGTGGCGTTCTTGAAGTCAATGGCCTCCTGCGGACAGATGGGGATGCAAGCACCGCAACCCGTGCACATGAACGGATTAATTAGTGCTTTTCCGTTCTGCATAGATATCGCATTAGTGGGACAAACTGGCACGCATGTTTGACAGCCATTGCACAGGTCAGCAATCACGAATGCTTTCTCAGGACTAGTAGTGACGTAGTCGCTCTTCAAGAACAACGCTGCCTTGGCTGAGGCTCCCAAGCCGTCTGAAACCGTGTCACGCACATCTTTCGGACTTAAGGCACAACCGCACGCGAATATTCCAGTGACCAGCGAATCAACAGGGTCAAGCTTCGGATGCTTCTCCGTTATGAACCCATCCTCGCCTGTAGCCACCTTCATCTTGTCAGCAAGCTCCTTCAACCCAGTAGGCGGAATCATGGGCGTGGCCAAACCGACCATGTCGAACTCTTCGTTGGTCAACTCGCTCGTAAGCGTATCTTCAGCCACAACGACTAGTTTTCCTGTTTTGGCATTCCTGTAGACTTCGGCCACTTTGCCACGGATAAAGCTGACTCCTGCCTCTTGGTCACGCCAGTACAGGTCTTCATATCCTTTTCCTGTGGCCCGAATATCCGTGTAGTAGATAGTAACGTCGATTCCAAGCATCTTCTTGAGCACGAAAGCCTGCTTCAGAGCATACATGCAGCAGATCCTGCTACAATAGGGAATGTAGTTCTTGTCCCTTGAACCTGCGCAAAGCAGTATTGCCATACGCTTAACATCACTACCGTCCGCCCGCTTAACGTAGCCGCCTGTTGGTCCTGTTGCAGAGACAAGCCGCTCCAACTCCATCATTGTGATGACGTCCTTGTAAGCACCATACCCGTAAGTTGTAAGGTTATTAGCATCATAAAGCTGATAACCCGTGGCTACGATTATGCCGCCCACGTGTAGATCCACGGTTTTTCCTGCATCGTCGATGGTGATTGCCTTGGCAGGGCAGAGTTGCTCACACTTTCTGCACTTCGTGCACGACTTAAAATCAATTGTATACGCAGATGGAACAGCTTGCGGAAACTCGATGTATGCAGCCTTGCGTTGCGCTAAGTCTTCATTAAATTCGTCTGGAACAGAAACTGGGCAGACCTTCGTGCAGACACCGCAACTTCGGCACTTCTGAACATCAACGCCCCGAGGTTTCATGAAGACTTTCACATCATAGTTCCCGGGTCGCCCACTTACCTCTTGAACTTCAGCATAAGTCATCAGATTCACGTTCGGGTTCCGTCCCACCTCAGCCATCCTCGGGGTCAAAATGCACTGAGCACAATCCAGAGTGGGAAAAACCTTCGTCAACTTCGCCATGTTCCCACCAATGCTCGGCTTGCGCTCCACTAGATGAACCTTGTAGCCCAAGTATCCAAGCTCAAGCGCGGCCGTTATCCCAGAGATGCCGCCACCGATTATGAGAATTTCCCTAGAACCTTTCTCACTCACAGTCTGAAGCGGCTCAAGCTCCTTACTCCGCTCATAACCTCCCTTGATCAGGCTTACCGCTTTCTTTGTAGCTTCAACCGATGGATGAGGCCCCAGAATCCAGGAATCCTGTTCCCGAATGTTCACGAACTCAAGCATGAACGGGTTCAAGCCTGCACGTTCCAAGACACTCTGGAAAGTGACAAGATGCATACGTGGCGTGCAACTGGCCACCACGACACGATCCAGATTCTCCTTCTTGATTGCTTCAGCAATCATTTCTTGGGCAGGTTTTGAGCATAGGTATTTATGGAACTTGGCAACGGCAACGCCTTCCCAATTCTTAACCGCGTCAACAACAGATTTAACGTCCACAACTTCGCCTACGTTGCCGCCGCATTCACAGACGAAAATCCCGATTCTCGGTTGCTTCTCCATTTTCTGGCAAGCTCCAGTCACTATGATGTGTTTTAATTGATTCACGGGAAAACGCTTTAATAATCTTATGCTCCAGCTTCATTCAAACGTGATGGAAGACATGAACGCTCAAGAACTTGTCCAGAAACATAAACTTCTTGAATGCATTCAATGCGGAACATGCACTGGAAGTTGCCCCGTCGCGAAGAAAGCCAACCTCAACGTAAGACGGTACATGCGCGAAGTCGCCACACTGGGCAAGTTAACTCAGCACCCGCAGAACGAGTTGTGGAGTTGCACGACCTGCTCAGCATGCGGCGTCAGATGCCCAAAAGACCTGAACCCCTACGAGTTTCTGATCGACATTCGCGGCATGGCCGTTGAAGAAGGCCAAATCGCACCGACTATACGTGACGCCTTAGAAAGCATATTCAAAAACGGCAACCCGTGGGGAAGAATCCGCAACAAACGCTCCGAATGGACACAAGGTCTCAACCTTAAACACGTTTCGCAAGGCATAGAAACACTATTCTTCGTTGGTTGCACATCCGCATACGACCCACGAGTCCAGAACGTGCCCAGAAGCCTCGTGAAATGCTTTGAGAAAGCGGGCTTGAACTTTGGAATCCTAGGCGACGAGGAAAACTGCTGTGGAGGCGAAGTTTACGGCATGGGCGAGAAAGGACTCTTCGACTTCCTAGTCGAAGAAAACATGAAATCCTTCAACAAGTACAACGTGAAACAAGCTGTCACAAGCTGTCCACATGGGTACCACTCTTTCAAGAACCGCTACAACCAAACAAGCTTCGAAATCAAGCATCACTCTCAACTCCTCGCAAGCCTGATCGAAACAGGAAAACTAACTTTCTCAAAATCACTCGACAAGAAAGTCATCTATCACGACCCGTGTTTCCTTGGCAAACAGAACAACATTTACGAGGAACCAAGAAAAGTCATCGGAAGCGTCCCTAGCGTGAAGCTCTTGGAATTTGACCGCTCAAGAGCCAGAAGCCTCTGTTG
>Ga0172364_10000869_pt1 | contig 22397 bp, 16 predicted proteins | sample LakKivSesite10cm_FD_114545 | JGI IMG/M metagenome (GOLD analysis project Ga0172364, IMG submission 114545) | Sediment microbial communities from Lake Kivu, Rwanda - Sediment site 10cm | ecosystem: Environmental > Aquatic > Freshwater > Lake > Sediment | place: Rwanda: Western Province, Lake... | reverse complement strand
TATGATACTCCGTCCGATAGGCACTGTGTCCTGAATACCGTATTTCCACTCGCCCATCTTATCATATCGCCGCCTACTCATTCACCCACGGGCAAGCCCGTGGAACTCTGCCCTTCGGGTTATGAGATTCAACCTCCTTTCTAAATTTGGCAAGAAACTTTGACCCTCTCCCCATTCTTCAGACAACCGAGGGCCTTTCTGAAGGTGGGTTGAAAGCCATGCGATAAAAAAGATACTCTCATATTTCTTCCTTTTTGCAGTTCTTTGTCGTTCATAAACTGAGGTAGATGGATGTTTCCTCGCATATGCGCGTGCAACGTATCGTCGTGTCTTAGCGCTTCTAGAGGATCCTTTTGTCCTCGTCATGATTAAGGCTCTTTATCAAGCGTCGTTATTAAGATTCCCAACTTTTATGATAAAGCTCTTTTCATATATGGCTCACCATATTCTGTCAAATGCTGATTCATAGCATAGGCGATGGCTTTCCTTCGAGAAATAAGAAACTTTTCAAAATTCTCATGCTTCCATAAATCTTCATCTAACGGAATGAATTGATCAGATAGCCTATTTTCTTCAATCCTATTTCTTTTGATATAGTCAATTGGCATTGAATATCTTATTTCTCTGTTAGCTTTTCTTGATAAAAATACTATATTGGAGAAATCATCATACAGCTTTCTCGGGACCCCCCTGCTCTTTAGAACAGATCTGGGGAAAAAGTGATGTAATTCAATTCTATTATCAGGCCCTACATTTGTAGCGCTCAGTTCAATCCCATTAAACCAATCTTTGGCTCGTCTTTTCCTAATTACGGAAAACAGGAGCGGCATGAAAGCACTTCTCTGATAAAGCTCTACTAGTTCTTCTTCGTCGACAACAAAGTCAGAAATATCTCGCCTGCAGTTCTTAATGAGTCCTTCTACTCCATTCTCCCTTATCTCATTTGTATTTTTATCCAATAGAATATCCAAATCTTGATCAAGCTTTGATTCGACACTCCCACTGTATCTTCCCCACATATTTGCCGAAAAATACCAAAAAAGCAAATGTCTCTCTTCCCTCTCAGAAAGATGAGTTTTTCTTGAAAAAAACGCGACTAAAGGAACAAGAGAGTTGATCGAGGGGATCCAATCCGACGATTCAATTCCTAGGTTTGTCCTTAGGAAACTTATAGAATGATCCAGTCCTATTTTAGTTTTTTCCCAATAATCTATTATGTTCTCCTCATTGAGCTGCCATAATTTAGTCAAAAACTTGAATTTACTTTGCCCTGTTGCAACTGCAACAAAGCATCTCATTAAGAATCTGGCCTCAAATTCAAAATTACTCTCCTCATACTCGTCTAACGCTTTTTCAAATTCCTCAGAAACCATTCCAGGCAGCTTAAGAGCTAATTGCGCGAGAGCAAGTTCAGCCTCTCGAAGTTTCGTCCCCTTTGAATTAATTCTTATGAACGCTTCTGTTATTTCTTCATAATCATCGGTGTGCAGAATCTCAACCGGGATTCGATATTCTTTAGTTTTTTCAATTTTAGTTAGCCTGTCTAGGTATTCATCATATTTGTCTTCGCTCTGATCGGGAACGTTCCTTTTCAGCTCTCTCCAAATCTTTGTGGCTCCTTCTCTGAACAATTTTGTTATTGAAATCCAGAGCGGATTTCCCCTTATTTTCGGACTTTTGATTTCAAATTTCTCATCTTCAACATTAAAATAGACATCAGTTGAACCATCAAGAACCTTAATTATGGATGTAATGCGCTGCTGCCCATCTAATACTAAAAATGTGGGTGTCTTGTCTTTCGCGCCAACTTCTGGCGAAATCACGGATTCTCTTAATTTTAAGCCTTTGAGCATTTCAGAAGGGGGTTTCCATAACAAGATAAGCCCACAGGGATACTCTTTATACATTGACTCGATAAGGTCTCTTACCTGAGTCTGCTTCCAAACATAGCCCCTTTGGATCTCTGGTAATGCGAGTTCACCTCTTTGCCTCTCTTCAATAATCACATTAAAAGGTTTCTCAGTTCGTTCCAGCTTTGCCATGTTCACCTCCTTTTTTGGACAAAAAGATCAAACGATAAGAATCTTAGAACATTCCATCCCGAAAAAAACTCTTTTTGCATGGTTATACAAGAAATCAACTAATACGAACACGGTCTATGATTCCCAAATCCTCGAGAATTTGCCGCAGTTCAGATTCAAAATGCTGAGCGAAAGCGGCGTCCACCGTAACGGTGAATTCGACACCAATCTTCAGCTCGGAACCGCTCCGCAATTTGGGCAGAATCTTTGTGCCGAGCCTATTCCATATTTCTGGGGGCACATCCCCGCAGACATGAAAAGTCCGAGTCTTTTTCCCAGTCTCAGGTTCCGGTGCGGGAGGAGATACTGGTGGCTCAAGGCCAGGCGTAGTGGGAGGCTCAGGAGTAATTCTGGGGGGCTGGCATGCTGTAAGCTCTTGCGCCTTTTTCTTTGTCAGCAGAAAAACGCCCGACTCAAAGCTTACCTCATCAGGCGTGATCTGCTCGGCGAACCACACCCGTTCATATGTCCCATCAGGCCTCTGTCCCGATGCCAATCCGAAATCACCTTTTCCTACGAATTCAACAATCTTCCCCCTTAAAACAGCATCCGGATCAATCAATCGAGTCAGTGCGCCATTCAAAAAACTCTGTCTCAGGCTCGCCAGAGGCCACGCCGCCGCCTCTTTTAATGCCGGTGGCCAGTTTCGTTCGATATAGCCTGCTCCTACCGACTCATTCAGAAGAGCCTGCGACTTGAGCGCTGTGATTACCCGGCCGCAAAGCGTTTCTCCCGCACTCGAATGTCCCGCCCCCAGATCGATTGCCTTCAGCCCATCAGGTTCCTGATTGTCTGCAATAACGACATATCGGTAGCCGCCCCAGACTTCGTCTTTAGCGGCTTCCTCTGCGTCCTTGACCTTTGAATGGATTTCTGCCAGTTCCGCACGGTCGAAATCGCCCCCTAAAATCCCCTCGGTTATCTCTCCCGCCACTCTCTTCCATGCGAGCCATAGTTCAACTTTATCGCGGAAGTCTCGTCCCGGCTTCTTCATGCACCATACAAGCGCCCCTGGATAGAGCCTCGGCGATTCGCCCCTTCTCTTCGTCCACTCCGCGATGCGCTCGCGTATTGCGCCCACTCCGGTCCAATCCACATCGGGATCGACGATTATCAGCACCAATCTCGGCGTGTCTTGGACGGAAGCACCATCAGCTGGGAAAAGGATGATCGGGATGGTCGCTCCTCGGCAGAATTCCTTCTGCACCACGGCCCGCATCGCCGGCTTTACCTCTGTATCTTCGTCAAGCGAAGCACGCCGATCGTTCACGACCTTTTTCATAGTCGGCTGATGGCTGATCTTGAAGCCATCCGAGCCGATGCGGCGCACAAAATATGACTTGTCCTCCAGAGCAAAAGCTGCGTTGTCCACCGAAGTCGTATCTATTTCGGGCTCCCCGAGCGCAAAGCGCAGCTCGGGCAAATGGCTGATTTTGTCCACCTGCCCTCCCGAGGACTCAAAGAGAATCGCCGTTCCCACTCGGCGGTGAACATGTCGCAACGGACCCTTGGTATCTGCATCAAGCGACCGTGCATGCGAGTTGGCGCCCGAAATATCAGCATCAATCGCCGCTACAAGACGCGATTCGCCGAGCTGCCCCAAAACTATGCTCCGAAACTCAGGAATTTCCAAGGGAGCCGACCCCAACGTGATAAGCGGCTCGCGCCTGGCCTCTGTGAATCCAGTCTTATATGCCCAGGATATCCATTGCGCGAGCATGGCCAGTGTTCCACGCGTCTGTTGATACTGCGGCAGAGCCTGCCACTTCCGCTGGAAAACAGACAATGTCGCAGGATGAAACGGGTAACATACTTCGAAGCGCGTTTGAAGGAATTCTCTGGCCTTAGCCTCGGTCGTCGCGCTATCCACAGCCGTCCATTCCGGCGGGAGCTGAGCCCTTCGTTCAAAACACCAATCCGCGAACGCTCTAGCTACATTCTTCCTGATTCGTTCACTCCCAAGCTCTTCAAAAAGACGCCGCCTGACGACTTCGCTGATTTCCCCTTCATCAAGGACAATTAGCGGTTTGGCGACTGCTCCAACGATTTTCAATATCTTATCCTGCCACTGCATGTCCCAGTCCGTCATCTCAACCTGACTTCGCGGGAGGCTGATCACGGCAGCCCTATATTGAGTGCCTACGAAACCGCGCACAACGTTATGCATAAATGCATGGAACGGCTCAGCAAGCCACCTGTGCCTATTCAAGACGTTCAGGACTTCATCGAAAAGCAACAGAACGGGGCCATCCGCCAGCGATATCAAACGGTTTATGGAATCAGTGCCCGGAGGGGCGCTCTTGGCAGCGGGGCCCAACGCTTTAACGCCCTCTTCGCCGGCTATCTGTCGTGCGATATCAATCCACGGCGTTTCTCTTCCTTCTTGTGGATCCCAGGCATTGCCCACGAATACAGCCACTCTTGCGGCGGGGACATCGCTCAGACCTGCTGCTGAGAGCAACCGGGGAATGCCGTTATATTTCTCTGCTTCAGGCCCGCTCTTTGCCAGATGATACAAAGCCGTCAGCATGTGCGTTTTGCCGCCGCCGAACTGAGTAATCAGTGTCTGAACCGGGGCCGTGTTTTCAGACTTGCCTGCAAGGCGCCGCAAAACCAGTGCGGAATTCTCAACCAGCGCCCTCGTGAAGCACGTGCGAGAAAAGAACTGCTCCGGATTTCGGTAGTCCTCTGGCGCAGTTCCAGCCACAACTTGCTCCAAAGCGATAGCGAACTCGTCGGGATTGAAGGACCGTCCTTCCCTGACTTCCTTTCGCGGTATGGCGACTTTATACCACGGTTCCATTGCTTATCCTTTCATGCCGATTTTTCTCTTCATTTCCTGAAGGAAAAAATTTCCAAGTGCCGAATGAATGGAACGAATTTCCAGAGCAGAATTTGATTCTTTAATAAGTTTGAAGAGCATGGAGGAAAAGTACTCGGGTTGAGGATGAAAAACCGCATTTCTAAACTTCCTCAGCTTATCCAAGATATCGTAGTCGACGTGTAAGCCAGGAATATCCACGCCGGACTTGATAATCTCATCTAAAACACAATAAAGTAAACTGTACCAGATGCACATATAAGCACCGAGGCGATCTGCAAAGAACCTATTGGGATCGATCTTTTCATTCCTATTCATTTTGGCTAATTGCTTATCAAACTCAATTTTAATGATATTAGCCCACATCCAGTGTCGATGAAGGATTAATAGTTTTTTGTTACTCAGTTTTTTGTTCGGCATTCTTCCTATCTCCTCGTGGCAAGAAGCATAGCGTCAAGCAGGCGTTTCTCCTCGCTTCCCTTTGGGTAGAGCGCTGAGAGCGCGTTCGCGAGGCGCATGAATTCTGGCCCTCGTTCCTGTTCCGCTTTTATGAGAGCTCGTAGAGCGTTTGTTTTGCCGCTGGCCTGAAGGAGCATCGCCGCATGGACGCGGTCGAGGGTCGTGGCTTCTATTAGAGTCTCCTCTCCTGAAGCTGAGATATCAATACGTGCTTTTCCGCGACGGCTTCGAATCTTAGGCACCCGTTCCTCCAATTCAGGAAAAAGCACCTGCTGGAAGTCTTTAATTGATTCTCTTTCTATCCTGTCAGCTACAGTGCTGGCACCCTCCTCGCCAAAAAGCTGCTTAGCACGACCTGCGACCTGCAACAGCCGCACGATGCCTTTTTCAGTCTTTATGATTCGGTTCTCCCATTTTGGCAGATCGATACCCAGGGGCTGCGCGAAACGCCGAACGACATCGAAGATAAGGCTGTAACCTTTCTGTCTGCTGGCTGGTGCGCTTTCCTCATCTTCATCTGCGCTCTCTTCATCCACATCCTCTTTCTTTTTCTCAGTGGTCTGGTTCTGGTCATTTGACGTCTGAAGCGTCCAAAGAAAGAGTGCAGTAAGACGAGCGTCCTCTTCTAGAGCACTGGCCGTTCCATTAGCAGGTCTTGATTCTGCAAAACCAAGCACCTGCTCGAGCGCTGCACGGCCAACTACTTCCCAAACCTTCTCCAGGAACTCCGGCAGTTTCACCTCTCGGCCTTCTGCTGTCTCGACCCTGCAATAACGGCTGAAAATCTCCAAAGCCGGGCCGATACAAGCAAAGACTAGGTCCGCGCCGCGAATGCCTTCGCTTTGAAGACGGTCCATCCAGTCGCCTACTCGCTTCGGAAGTTTGCGGAGGACTTCTCCCCAATCACCAATGGATGCGTCATCCGGCCTCGGGCGGCAGATAAGATGAACGCTGGTTTCTAGCGCGGCGTAGCCCTGGCCGCCCATCCGTTGCTTACGTTCAGTAGCTATTGGCCATGAGCCAGTCGTACGCCATCCCGCTCTAACTAAGGCCGTGACGAGCGCCTCCCAACGATCGGTGTTCTTATGGGCGAAAATTATCGAGGCCACGCCATCGTCGCGTATCACTCGCTTCATTTCAGCAAAAGCCTCATACATCCGAGTCTCGTACCATAAGCGATCGTGAACACCGCCATCCCTAACTGCATTGTTTTCTGTTAGCTCGCGAGCTTTCTCCGTTTCGGAGGCCATGAATGCTTCGGGCAATCGCTTCCGCAATCCCAGCCTGAGCCAACCATAGAAGAAATCGGAAAGGTGTGCATAAGGAATTTGATCGGCGTAGGGCGGATCGGTAAAAACTATGTCCACAGACTCTTGGGGCAGGATGGTGTCAAGCACATTCACAAGGAGCGGTGACGACGGCCTGTAGCGGACGGCCGAGAGGTTTCGTAGCGCGCTCTTTACGCTGCGGATAGAATATGCAATTCCGTCGCAGTTCGAGCTTAAGGGATTGCCTTCTACGAAATCGGCGCGCATCGGCAAGTGCTTTCCCTGAATGAATAACGATGTTACTCCCTCTGACAACCAGATACATAGGGATGTGTGATACTGGGCGCTATCAGAATAGGCCACATAAAGACAAGCGGCAAGGGCACCGAGCATGTCTTCGTCCTTCGTTTCCTTGGCCGCTTCCTTGAGCGCGGCCTGGATGATTTCGTGTAAGACCCACCGTGAGGTGCGCTGCCTCGGAGTAAGCACGTCATTCCAATTACGAATCCCATAGGGGGGTGGACGCAATGTCTGAGAATCTTTTGGCAAATATGGCATCTCGATTTTTACGATCTTTGAATTTTCTCTAGCTCTCGCAAAAGCATCGAAATCTTGATCTGAAGGAGGAAAGTAGTCCTTTCCTGATCCCATAGCATTCCTCCGAACGACCGCAAGAAGGAGTGCGTCCTCTGTCCCACTTTTCCTCTCGCGCAGCTGGGCTTGAATACGCGCACGGGGTGTCACGATTTGGCACTTTGGACACATAGCATTGAATCCTGCAACTGTACCCTCGGCGACCTCTCTATTACTTGAAGGGGTAAAGACATCGACACGGGGATTAAGGGAATTCTTTTCATATACGATGCGAAGCGCCCTATTACGACCTTTCGCCTGGGAAAGCCATAGGTTACGAACCAGAGGAATCGTCGCTCCGCATCCTGCAGCCTCGCACTTGACAGTTCGCGCCCAGAGGTAGGCAAGCGGTTTCCTTCTTTTATTGTCGTCTGGATAAAATTCTGACAGCCGCTTTTCAGCTTCTTTAATCACCCATTCAGACCACTTGTCAAAGAGGTCGGCAATTTCCGGCCCCTTGCGCCCGCACCATTCAAGGGCAATCTTGAGAAGGAGCCAGGCTACGGGGTTTAACTCCCCTGCCGTGACATCACAGCCAAGTCGCAGCCCCTCAAGCGGGATCGAACCTCCCCCAGAAAACGGGTCGAAGACGCTGGGGACATTGCCGTAGCCAGCCTTTATTAATTCGCGGGCGGTCGAGATATACCCGCCTATGTGAACTATATCCCAATTGGCGACTTCGGCCGTGAAATCAAGAAGGGCTCGTTGGAGATTAACGTCAGTTGGACCGATTTTTTTAAACTGCTGGAGAGCCTTCCTTGCCGCCGTTTTGAATTCGGAAGGACATAATGGGTCGCATGGGTCTGGCAGAAGTAACGCGATAAGCATTGCCCTGCAGGAGGCAAGCGGCCGCCTTGCCCACCACGTATGAAGGAGCGAGATGTGTCCGCTATCGACGCGTGTCTTGCGGTTGTTTTCTTCAATGCACTCTTTATTGACGGCAAGGAGAGGAAAATCAACTTCAGCCAGTCGTTTGCATTCTCTAGGGATCATGTGCTAACCGCCTTTCGTTTAAAGCGAGAGCGCAAGTATAGCCGATAATCAGTTAAAGCGGCAGCAATATCTGCTTCTGTAAGTCTCTGTATGAATATCAGGACGTCATTTGAATAGCAGGTTAACAGGCCCTCCTTTGCTTTCCAGCAGTATTGCGGGCTTGTTTTAAGCGCATGTTTCCATGCAATAGATTGAAAAGTATGCGCGGTGAAAGGCTTTCCGTGAAGCATTCCGATTTTGGCGATTATATCTTTTTGTCTAAGAGGATGTGTAATGTTCGGGTCTTGCGTTCGGATGATTGCCAGCGGACCTGAAGCGCCTTCAGCCTTTTCGACTCCGATAACAACATCTGCGTCTCCGATCTTCTTGACCGATTCGAGTTTTACGTTAAAAACCGTTAATAGCCGGCCAGTATCTTCATTCGCATTCTTCAAATCCTCGCTTGCATGCGCCAGTTCTGCAATAAACTGGCGCACCGCACTCGAGGATGTCCCGGAAGGCGCGCTCGATATATAGGACACGACATCGACAGGGGGCCGGATGCCTATGGGTAGCAATTGCCAACTTATTTCGTTCTCTAGCGCCACGCCTAGAACCTCCATTAATAGGTCGCGGAAGTTCTTGATTGACGTCTGTGCCAGGGCATAGATAAGGATGCTAAAATCTCTTGCATTATAGAAGTGTACACAATTATCTCTGTATGCCCCCAGAAGATCCAGATTTTTCCGAACAGGCAGGGGCCTAATCGACTCGGGGAAATACTTTTCCGCGTGGACGAACGCATCACGCCATGATAATGTCCTATAGGGTTCCTTTCGTTTTTTTCGGTAAAATACTGACTCTCCTTTATTTGATAGGATGGCTTTCAACAGCAACTCCCAAGCATTGAGCAGTAGTATAGCCATGCATTCGTCCCGGTAACGGAATGCAGGCTTGTTATAAATCTCGATAGCCGCCATTGCCGCGGCCTTGGCATTGCCAAGGAGTTTCCTATAGGAGCCTCGGTAGTTCATCATTAACTTCCATGTTTATATCTCGGGCGTCGCGCATGATGTTGCGAACTGCCTCGCCCTTCCTAAGCGCCACGTATTTGGATGCCCGTGCCAAATTGACCTCACCCGCGCTGAGTGCTTCGACACTACGGCAATCGGGAAATCAACCTTTGCTAGGCGCGTGCATTCCTTGGGGATCATGCGATTGTTCTCATCGCTCCGCTTGTTATTGTTTCAACATCCTCCGGCCAATCTGAGGGTGCGTTTCACAAAGCCATGAAGCTCATCGGGCGAGATCGTCGGGCTTTGACCGTGATGGAATCGTCTGGCGTACTCATTTATGACTTCCAGCTCTCCCAATTCCCCCGGACCTAACTGAAGCGTTCCGCCGACTACGGCCTGCCGCAACTTGCCGACGATATCACCTAGGCAATCCGATCTCAGTAGGATGGCGGGGAAACGAACTCGGTACAACTCTTCTAGAAAAGGACGTATTGTCTTGGCCACATCAAGTAGCGTACCGCTCCTTGTATCGCGGTATTCGAGGAGAGCACGGTGATGGGATTCGTATGCACTCTGCGTAGCTGCTTCTATGTCCCATTCGGTGACGACTGTATTATCCTGCCCGGCTGGGCGCATTTGAAGAGTCTTAACCTCCCCGTCAGGCACGCCTATGCGAATGCTATTAAGAAAAGCGGCTTCATGTGACAAGACGATAACTTGTTGGGCAGACTGAAGCACGCCGCGAATGTTTTGCACCGTCCAAGCGCGCCGAAAGCAATCCATACTGGTGAACGGGTCATCGAACACGACGATCTTCCGGTCGAATTCTGCGTCCTGCTTGAGCACCGCAAGAAAGAAGGCCAAGGCCAGAGCGCTCCGATCTCCGGAACTCAAAGCTGTCTTGAAGCAAGGTGTTCCGGCCGGCGTTCGCTCGTCTCCGAGATCCAAGGCGGTGTTGTTGATCTCAATCTGGTAATGGGAACTCGGCGTGCCTCCGGTGTAAAGATGGCGAGTGTTGGTAATGCGGAATCCGGCATTGAACTGGTCCAGGTATTCGTTGATGGATTGCTCGTATGTCCGGAGAAGGTCACGGCAATGCTCATCGAGTTGCTGCCGGGAGGCCTCCTTTCTTTGTTCGAGCCCTGCCTTGGCGGTCAACCCGGCTTGATAAGCTTGACAAGCCCCAGCGGCGTCCGGTTCAAAGCGTGTTTTACGAGCCTCCAGTTGAGCAAGCTCGTTTCTGAGCGACCTGATGTCGCCGCCAGAGCGAACGGCGGCCTTCTGCTCATTGACTCGCACATTTGCGGCTTCGACGGCCGCATTGTATGAAGCGACGAGCGCCCGAAGGGCATCCACGTCCTCAAAAGCAGCGGTGAAGTCCACACCCGGCGTTACAGCCTCGGTCGGGCTATCTTGTTTTTTCCGGGCAAGCATCTGGCTCGACTCACGGAGTGTAGCGTACCTCTCCTGGATGTCCTGGAACGAAATGTCCGGCAGGTCTACAGTGGTGAACTGCCTCCAGAACTCGACAAGGGCCGCGTTCCCAGCGATTGCCCGCTGGGCGGAGCCAAGTGACGCCTCCCCAATGGCCTCGTTGACCTGACGGGCCAGTTGGGCGACTTCCTGTCTGAGGCTCTTGTACGCGGCGCTGAAATGGGAACGGTACGCTACAATCAACTCGTTTGCCTGTATCCCTTGCCCGCAGAATGGGCACAGGTCGTCCTTGATGTAGCCCAAGCCCTGAGACAACCAGGACTCCCCCTGGTGCGCCATCTGGTGTTGGGAAATTTGCTGTCGCACCCTCGTTTCGGCATCGGCGACGATGTCAGTGAGTTGCTTCGCGAGGATAGTGGAAAAGTCGGATGGCAGGGAGGGGAGTTGAACCTTCACAAACAGCCCCTTGGCTTGAATCTCGCTGGCCTTCGCGGTGGCTCGTTGCCGAGCGTCCAGCTCCTCGGTTTTTCGCCGGATCTGCTCTTCTATATCGGCGACAGGTTGCCATTGTAGGTATACCTCGAGTGTGATCCCGGTTGGAACATACCTGGATAGAGCGTCCCTCTTGCTGCGCAGGTCGGTATTCGCATCCCGAATCTGCCTGTCGAGTTCTTCGATATCTCTGGCAAGTCGTACTCCCTCGGTGCCGACTATAGCGCGGTACAGGTTCTTCTTGTGGTCGTGCTCGACGTAGTCGCCGGAGAAAACATTTTCGTTCACAAATACAGGGTCGAAGATGAATACATCGCCATAACTACCCGTCCAAGATCCATTGGTAAACTGGTAGTCGGAGTTATCAAGACGCAGGTGCACAAACTGCGCATCGGCAGCACCCAGCGTCTTCCGCTCATTAATGAATTCTGACTGGCCGGTTACCAGGGAGCGGAGTATCGCACATAAGGTCGTCTTGCCACGTCCATTCTCCGCATAAAGGAGCGTAAGTTTGCGAAACGCCACATGTCCGATCGCGGCATATTCTCTAAAGCGACCGATGTTCTTGATTTTCACTATCTTCTCAAGCACGGTCGTCCTCCTTATCTTCTGGTACGATAAGTGCCCGAGGTGTCGTCTCGACGGGTGACAGGGCTGGTATCTCTTCGCCAGTGGCGGCGCCCAAGTCCCTGAACCTTCTGGCTGCGGGCAGAATTCTGGCTTCCAACGAACCAACGGCACTGTTATAGGCGACGTTAGCCTTCTCCAAGCCCTTACCGATGTCTCCGATGTGCTCGGCCATGGTCCGCATTCGGTCGTAAAGCTGTTTGCCCAAATCACTGATTGCCAGGGCGTTCTGGGCGATCCGTTCTTGACGCCATCCGTAGGCCACGGCACGAAGGAGGGCGATAAGAGTCGTTGGAGTCGCCGGGACCACGCATCGCGCTAGTCCATCCTCGATGAGATCATGGTCGGCATCAGCCGCTGCCGCGAAGAATGATTCACCGGGAATGAACATTACAACAAACTCTGGTGCTTTCGTGAACTGGGCCCAATACCGTTTGTCGGCCAAGGTGTTCATGTGAGTGCGAACTTGTACCGCATGTTTCGTCAGGGCCGTTTTGCGGTCCTCATCGGATTCCGCGGCGATCCCGTCGAGATACGCTTCCAGAGAAACCTTAGCATCGACTACGATTTCGCGCCCTGCGGGCAGCCGTACGATGAGGTCGGGGCGTAGTCGGCTTTCCTCGGTGTCCGTAGTTACTTGCTCGGCAAAATCGCAATGCTCGGACATCCCCGCGAGTTCCACAACCCGGCGCAGGGTCATCTCTCCCCAACGGCCGCGCACTTGGGGCTTGCGCAGAGCTGCAACCAGATTTCCGGTCTCCTTCTGTAACTGCTGCTGGCTTATGGTAAGAATTCTTAAGTGCTCGGCGAGCCCTGAGTACGCTTCCTGCCTGTTCTTCTCAATCGTTCGGACGTGCTCCTCGAACTTCGCAAGCGACTCCGCCACGGGTTTAACCATGCCTTGGATGGCTTCCTGCCGCTTGCCCAGGTCTCCGCGCGCGTCGGTCAGCGCTTTGTCTAGCGTTTCCTTGGCCAGCTGCAGAAATGCCGTTGTGCTATTGCTAAGAGTGTCGCCAGCGAGAGCCTTGAAGGTGTCCGTGAGTTTGGCCTTAGCTTCCTCAAGGAGATTCTTCTCCTCTTCGAGTCGCTGGACGGTTTCCGCAAGTTTGGTTTGGGCCTTCACCCTTGCACTATTCTCACTGGCCAGTTGCTCCCTAACCTTCGCAAGGTCCTCCGCGGCTTTCTGGTTCTGCGAGCGTAATTCTGCAATCGTCCCTTCAAACGCGGACGCGCGACCTTCGGCTAAGCTGACCCGACGCTCAGATTCATGGATCTTCGTTGTCAAAGATTTCGTGATGAGAGAGGACGCTAGCAGCCAGGCTAGCAAGCCCCCTACCACTATGCCAGCCAGGACACACAATCCGTATATCATTTCATCTCCCCTCTTTTGCTCTTAGATATCTTATCAGCTCGATATGCATTAGAATAAGCTCTCTTTGCCGATGGTTATGCTCGTTCTCCATCATGTTAACGACCATATCTCTCGAATGTTGTTACAACGCTTTTTCAAAGCAAAAGCTATTGTATGCTTCTCATGGGCTATTTTTAGGAATAGGCCGGCAGGGATGCGCGGCAAATCATCCTTATCACGGCCCAGGTCATCACACCACCAGGTTAGAAGGTCCTTGCCGTCTTTGGAGGCCGCACAATCCGGGCACGCATGGACAAGGTTGTGTATCCCGACAGGACCGCCAAGTGCACGCGGGATAACCTCGACCAGAACCGTGGCACAACACATTCCACAAAAGACGCAGACGCCAGGCTGCTGGGCGAGTTTCTGGATTTCGCGGTCATAATCGGACATCTGTATCTCTCCGCTCTTGAGCCGTTTGTAGCGATCAATAATGAAACGGTAGTTGTCTGCTTCACCAGACGAAACGGCAATCACTAGTTTGGCATAGTAGTACAAGATGAAGTCGCTAACTGTTCTTGGGACGGCTCGTGAGGGCATCGTTCAGGCCTCCGCAAACAAGTCCGGCCAGAGCTGCTTGAGCAGATGCTCAAGGTTGGCTACGCTAATAATCTCAACCACCTCGCCGACGGTCGGTCCGTGGCTTTCGGGGCGCATTTTACCTAGAGATTTGGCACAATCATCAGAAATGTATAAGCGTTTGATGTTTCCCTTCTGCGGGCCGGTCAAGAGAACAGCCAGGGCTGCCAAATAGGTGTCTTCAGGGCAGCGGATTCGGCGGGTCAAGTCCAACTCGCCCACAAAAAGCGCTTTTTCTGGGACCGCGCGCTGTAGGTAGGAACTTAAGAGCGCCACAGAGAGGGGAAGGTCGAGCTCCTCCCTATAGCGCTGCTGGCGGGGAACATAGCAGTTGATCTCATAGGACAAATCCGTCAAGTCCACTTCCTTGACTGTGCTGAGAATGCTTAGGAGTTGCTTGACCTTCTTGCTGGGTAGGAAGGGCGCGTTTAATTCAGGGCGCGAACCGTAGCGGGGAAGGGTCACGGACGCCTGTCCCTCAGCTAATTCCTCACCGATGCCGGCATAGCCGAGCACGGCCGTGCTCTTCGCGGCCATGTGGGGAGATTCTTTTAAACGGCCCTTGTCATCCATCATGAGGACCAAGGGATCAAGGACGGCCGGGCCAAATCGGTTCTTGGGAACGAAGAACGGGCGCAGCCTGAACGCCCTCCGGATATACATGATGCAGTCTACGTTGTGTTCGAGATCCTTGGGGCCAGCTATCTGCCCCCTTTTAGTGACGTGACCGACAAAGATTGAAACCAAGCCCTGCGCTTTGGCATTCTCTGCAAATTCGTAGAGCGCACGATACTTCTGAGTAGCAGTTGATGCTAAGCCCCGGCCCTGAACCGAGTCAACCACCATGGCCTGAATTCCTTGGTATTCCTCTCCCTCAGTGAGCACCCTGCGGGCAAGGAATCGGGGCAGCGCGTCAATGTCTTCGATGCTATCATCAAAAAAGAAATTATCGCGTATGGCCTTAGGAAGTTGTCCGCCGCCTCCTCCATGAATCCGCGTAACAGCGCGCTTGAGGTCGCCGAGGCCCTGCTCTGTGGTCAGATAAAGAACTCTAATTCCCTGCGTAGCCAGGTCGCCAAGCACCTGAATGGCAAGTGTCGTTTTGCCGATTCCCGGTTCACCAGCCACCAGATAGGTACCGCCCCGGATGAAACCCGGCGAAATCGCTTTGCCAAGCCAGGGCAAAGACGGCACTTCCAAAAGGTCTGGCCCTTTCTCTGTGATATCATCGATCTTTGGCATGTTGGTTCCCCTTCATCATCGCTTCTCTCCGAAAGGCTGGGAATCCTCCCTAACCTGCATGGGGTTTGTTAAGGCATTAACCGACAGAAAATAATGAGACACTTTTGTGACTTCATGCCATTCAAACCGGGCTGGATCCTTGACAGGCTCCTGGAGTTGAGGCTTTGTAGCGCAGTTGGTTACCACATAAAGCCAGTAGCAATCGCGCCGGTCTTCCGCGACCCGCCTCTCGTTTGGAGTCAGCAAGATCATCCCAGTGGACTCCGCCAGCCCTTTCACTTCTATCAGCCGCAATTCTCCTGAGGTGAGATCCAGGCTCGTGATGTCATAGCCGAGATTTTTTTCATGAATATCAAAGACCTGGCGACCTTTGGCTTTCTCGTATTCAAGCACAACTCGCATGGCTGTCATTTCGGTTTCAGTGTTGGGCCGCATACGCTTGATATCGGGAGCCTCAGCTTCCGGGTGAGGGAGGATAAGTACACTGGCAATTCTTTCAACCGCCTGGAGTGAAAGGGAACGCTCCCTCTCGATTTCCTGCCTTCTCCTGTCTCTTCTGGCCAAGAGCTCGGCATGGCGGTTTTCTGCAAGGGCTAATCTTCCCTCAGCACCCGGGACTTTCCTTTCGACTTCAGATGCCGCATTGCCGATCTCAATGTCTGCTTTCTGAATAAGCTCAGTGAGGGATAATTCCACATGCTCGGCAATGCGATCGATTTCGGCGAGCCGCTCCTTGCGTATTTCCTCGAGAAAAGGCCGAAACGATTTTTCCTGAACCCAGCTGATTGCTTCGGGAAGAAGTGCGGCCTGGGGGAGGGTTTCCGGTGGAGAGGCGGGCATGAAGTTTCCCAGCATGCCAGGTTCTCTAAGGCTCGGCTCATTGCCTTCGCTTAATTCAGCTGCGAATAGCCGTTCGTGAATGGTGTGGCCAAGCCCATCGACGATACGCGCGCGATAGAAATCAAGCCTTGCCGGCTGGTCGTGTTGAAGGGAATAGTAGCAGGCGCCTTTCTTCAGGGTTGCCATAGCTTTGGCATGGGAATGTCGCCGGAGCGCTTCAAAAAAAGGATGACCTGGAGTAATCCATTCGAAGTTCTGTTTTTCGGCTGTTTCTCGATCGGTAGAGAAACGAGGGTACCTGTTTGCGAGAGCTGGGAATCGCCAATCTGGGTCGCGCTCATAATGCTTTAAGACGGGAGACGTCCTAACCGGCTCAAAAGAGTGGGGATATTTATCTATAGCTTCAAGTTTAAGCGGCACAAGTTCCGCTGCCTCCCGGATAAATCGGGCGATTGTCTCCGGGACAAGGCGCTTTTCCTGAGCGAGAGCGCGCCTTTCTATGAGCATCTCGAGGTTAAGCGTCTTCGTCGCCAGGCCTTCAAGGGCATTCTGACAGATCGACCTGAACTGGCTCTCATTGACGTTTTTGAGCATGCGCTCTTCAAGGTCTGCATCTCCCATCTTCCCCGCATAATAATCTCTGAGGATGCGCTCGATATGGGCGGGAGTGAGAATTTCTCCGATTACATTGAAGACGGCGTCGTCTTCGAGGGCGTCCCGGATTTCCTGGAGTTTGGAAAGGAGGCGCCGGAGGATGCGACCCTCGATCGTGTTTGCCGCTACGAAATTGAAGATCAGGCAATTCTTTTGCTGACCGTAGCGATGAATTCTTCCCATACGTTGCTCAAGGCGATTAGGATTCCAGGGGATATCGTAATTAAAAAGGATGTTGCATACTTGAAGGTTGATTCCTTCACCAGCTGCCTCCGTGGCGACCAGGATTTGAATCGCGCCTTCCCAGAACTGCTGCTCGACATAGATCCGCGTCCCGGGATCATCTCTGTAGCCGGGTTTCATGCCCCCGTGGATGAAACCTACTCTGAATCCCCACGATTTCAGCTTTCCGACGAGATAATCCAACGTATCCTTGAATTCTGTGAAGAGGAGAAGGCGCTGGCCTGGGTTGTCGAAGAAACCCTCCCTTTGGAGAAGTTCTTTCAGCTTCGCCAGCTTGGCTTCTGAATCGGCTTTCTCAACTGCCTGCGCTTGTTTCACGAACTCTCTAAGTTCGACGATTTCTTCCCTGATTTGATCGGCGTTGGCGGTAAGGGTAACCGCGTTGAGGATTTCTTCAAAACGCTCGCGTTCCCCTTCTTCGAGCTCTTCGAATTCCTCGGGGCTGGGAATGGAGGGTGGGGCGAGTCGAGCAAGCTCCTGGGCGCGTTCTAAGCCTTCTTCGAGCTTCCGGGCACGATTCTCCAGGCTGCAGCACAGGGAATGAGTGCTCGAAGCAAGGCGACGCTGGTAGAGAGACATGAGGAAGCCGACGGCCCGGGCACGAGGATCGTCGCCTTGAGCCGCTGCCTTGGCACTCTGTTTCTTTACGAAGCGAGTGACATCTCTGTAAAGGTCGAATTCCGCACCGTCGAGCTGGAAATCCACGGTGTGAGGAATACGTTTTGTGAAGATTTTTTTGGCGGCCCAGGTGCCGTCGGGTTGCTTTTCCGGGAAATAGACCATGGCTTCCTTCGTGCGCCGCAGGTAGAAAGGCGCGCGCCGGCGTTCCATGGCCTGACGGATGGATCGAACATCGGCGTAGGCATCCGAATCGAGAAGCTGGAGGAACAGACTGAAATTGTTGGAGTCTCCCTTGTGAGGCGTCGCAGTCAGCATGAGGATGTGGTCTGTGGTCTCTCGGAGGATCTCTCCGAGAGCATAGCGCTCCGTCTTCCGGGAGGGAGGTGTCCAGGACATACGGTGGGCTTCATCGACGATTACGAGATCCCAATGGACCTGTTTGAGACCAGGGAGGATTTCTGTGCGCTTGGCGAGGTCGAGGGACGTGATGACGCACTTTTGCTCTATCCACTGGTTGAAACCGAATTGGTCGCGGATATCGCCTCCTCGGAGCACCGTGAATTTCTCATCAAATTTTTCTTTTAGCTCGCGCTGCCATTGAAAAGACAGGTTGGATGGGCAAACGATAAGAATGTGCTCGGCGAGACCACGAAGCTTAAGCTCCCGGATGAGGAGGCCGGCCATGATTGTTTTGCCGGCGCCGGCGTCGTCGGCAAGGAGAAAGCGGACACGGGCGAGCTTTAAGAGATAGTCGTAGACCGCCTCGAGCTGATGAGGGAGAGGATCGACGCGGGAGATTGATAGGCCAAAATATGGATCAAATTCGTAGGCGATTCGCAGAGAGTAGGCTTGAAGACCAAGGCGGAGAAGGCGGCCGTCTCCGTCGTAAGTGAAAGCTGAATCGAGAATTGTGAGTGAATCGAGGTCCGCCTGTGTAAGTGTTACGCTACGAAAACGCTCAGATTTAAGGCCAACAAGCCCGAGAGTCCATCTGTTATCGCCAGCGGGCTTGACCGTCTCAACCCGCATTGGCTCGCTGAAGAGGGAGCCAGTGATGGTCTGACCGGGTTTAATTTCTCTTGCACTCATTCTCTTTAGACTCTCTCTATTTTAGCCCATAGATTGCTGACTCCATCGGAAATACTTGGCGATGTGCGGAACGAGGTAGTTAAGCAGGAGGCCAGCCGGCGCAGATAATCAAACCATTGGCTATCCGTTACGGCGACAAAGAGTTTCATGGTTCCCTAACTTATCTATTCCTCCCGGGAATACGAGTCATTATTATCGCCCAATTGCCAGGCGCTTGAAAATCACCTTTTGGGGTGAATTTTGATATTGGTCCCTGAGAAGCCGTGCATTGCCCTGAGACGCTATCGCATTACCCCTCGCATATATAGCATTATGTAAAGGTTGCTGTCAATAAAAGTCCATATTGCGGACTGGGGGTTAGGAAATGCAGCCAGTTCCGTCTATTTATAGGCTTTTAAGAATTCTTCTCTCGAAATTCCAGATCCATTAAATATCAATCCCGGTCTCTGCGATAAATGCCTCTAATATTGGAGGGTCAATTTCCAGCACAGGCGCGCCAAAGCTCTCGATATGAAAGCGGATAGCCGATTGCACATCGGTTTAGACGCTGCGGCCTGTCCTTCGTGGTCAGCTCCCATCAATTAACAAATCTGCGGCCGCGCGAAGGGCCGCTAAAAAAGGATCAGACGGAGATCTCTAAGTACTTGATTCTCGTCGATGGCTCTATGATATCGCAGCCTTCTTTCTTGAGCCCTTCCAGATGAAACTTGATCGCCGTTCGCATGCGGGCGAGCGTTTCCTTAATGGTTGCGCCCGTTGCCACGCAACCCGGAAGATCCGGGCTGTAGGCCGAGTAGTTCTTTGCCGATTTTTCTATGATAACTGGGTATCTATACACTTTCTTCCCTCTTATATCTTAAGCCTGCTTGCTTAAATTTGGGGTGACTTCCTTTTCTTCTTACCATAAACCAGCCGTCGTTTTCAATCAACCTAATTGCCTCTTTGACCTTCATCGCTCATTTTCCTAGGGGATTCTCAGGCCGGCATTTACAGCACTTAATAAGACGCTGACAATATTTATTAAACTCACTCGGCGCTACGACAACAAGGCTTTAACGAAAAAGAAGATCGTGATTCCAGAGACGACGCGGAAGTCACGAGCTTGACAGGTATACATTTGAATATTAAAATGCATAAATGGATTTAAACGGGCGAGGCCGCATCGATGAGAACAACGGTCGAATTACCGGATGATTTGATCGCCGCGCTCCATGCGCTCGCGGTTAAAAAGGGATACCGGGGCTATTCCAGGGTTATGGAAGAGGCCGTCAAGAATTATCTTCGCGAGAATGAGAAAAAAGAGCTGTCGTCGGCCGTCCTTCTGAAGATGAGAGGAAGCTGGAACGCGAAGGAGGCTGCAGACACAAAGAAGAGGCTCGAGGAGATACGGAAGAATTGGCGCGTTCGGTGATCACGGATACAGACGTCGTCCTCGATTTCTTCACGGACGCGCCTCCCTTTGCTCAAGCCGTAGCGAGTTTGCTGAAGGGAGGCCGTCTGGCTGTCACGGCGATAACCGTTTTCGAATTGTACGCCGGAGTCCGAGGGGCAAGAAGGCTGAAGCAAATAGAGACGTTCTGCCTGGGCGTACCGATCCTTCCGCTGGACCTCCTGGCGGCTGCCCAGGCAGGCAAAATCTACACAGAGCTCAAATCAAAGGGGATGATAATAGGCAATCAGGACATCCTGATCGCCGGGATTTGCCTGGCCAATGGCCTGCCGCTTCTCACGAGGAACGCGGCCCATTTCGCTCCCATCACAGGGCTTAGCCTCTATCGAGACGGTTAATAATTACAGAGTCCACTATTATGCATTATGGCCACATTATGCCACATTATGGGGTCGGACCACGATAACTTATTTAATATGAAGAAATTGCGTCAATTTTAAGGGCGTTTTTGTGGCCGTTTTTATGACTAGTTAACTGATAATAAAGAAGTTACTGTGGTCCGACCCCAAACAAAATAAATTTATGCAGCCTTTTGCTTGGTTTGACAAGTTCGGCACGCCGGCCGATGGTCCGGATGGCATCACGAATATTCTCGTCAGCCCAGCCAAACTTGTTGCCAAGAATAGAGGCAAGCTCTGCCAGAATGGAGGGCGCGGTGACAAGCAGAATTTTCCCAGCCCGCGCCATCTCAAAAACAAGAAGCGGCTTCCCGCCAAAAAGCAAAGCTGAAAGGAATATGTTGGTATCAAAGACAATACGATGAGAGCTCAATCCCGAATCCCACGGGCTTCATGGACAAGTCTTTCGATATCTTCTTCAGAGGCAAGGCGATACCTTCGCGATGTCGCCCGGCCGACTCGCTTAAGCCTTTTCCAGCGCTCCTCATCAAGGTGGTCTTCATAAACTCGGACCATGTCGCGGAAAAGCTCACTTTTAGTTTTTCTCTCCAGCTTGGATAGCCTTTCAATCTCCTCATAAATCTGGGGGGGGAAGGCTGACCGTCAATGTCTTTGTCGTTCTTGCCATGGGAAATTCCGGTTGAGTCTTACTATGTCTTACTATAGCCAAATTCTGACCTCCTGTCAATAGACAAAATATTCTTGACCATTTCGCTGAGCCAGGCAGGCCGCTATCTTCTTTTCCTTGCTTCGAGGATTCTCAGCAGGCGAGCCGTCGTGTAGCAAGGAACCTCGAATTTCGCCAGATGCCGGTCATTCGACCAGAGCGGATAGCCCAGCGCTCGAGCTAACGCAAGAGCGTGCGCGTCTTCTGGATCCCGGTCCTTAAGGTCTGCTAATGCCTTTTTATAATACCCGGCATAATCAGAAGCAGGATGGATGGTGAGGGGCAGGAGTTTCCAGCGCAAGAGGACAAGATTCACGGGCAGCGCATATTTTCTGGCCATGACGGGCAAGTATTCCCTGACTTCACGGCCATTGAATTCGGAAGCGTGGATTTTGAGATCAGACTCTGAAAAGACTTTTTGTGCAGCCTTCCCGATGACCGCCGAGAGAAGAACGTTAGCGTCGGCGACGACTGCCTCTAAAGGCACGGAAATCCTCTCGAATGTCTCGATCTGTGATTCCCTTTAGTTCAAGCAGCCTGGCAAGATAATGGCTCAGGCTTTGGCCGATTTCCCGGCGCCAATCGTCGGGCAACTGATCCGGAGATTCGAGCGGGATGTACACACCCGAGACCTTCCCGTGCTTTGTAACCAGGAAAGGCTCGGAGCCGCCGAGGTAGCCGGCGCATTTTGCCCGGACTTCCCGAATTCCCGCCATCTTCATGGATATCACCTCGATGAGCATTATACCATCGCCGCCAAATATGTCAACAATTGTGTACATATTTTACTCTATGATGCTTGTTTCCATACGATACAGCTTTGGGCGGATGTAAATTTTTCACCATATATAAAAAACGCTAAAAGACCTTGCGATCTCTCACTTTCTCAGGAACACCGACCCGTGGTATCATAAGGGCCGATGGCCACGGTCCTCATCAATGACACGGTCAAAAAATATCTTTTAGGCCGGCCGAAGGCCTTCCGGGAGAGAATCCGGCGGAAATTCGAGTTCTTAGAAGCGGGACTCTGGGAAGGAAGGGTTCGGACCAAGAAGCTCCGGGGCCTCTCCTTAAAATGCGTTTTCGAGGTCGCGGCCGACGCGGACCTCCGCGTGCTCTTCACGCTCGGCCGGCCGGCAGATCTCCAATCCAAAGATCTTATCGTCTATGTCTGGGGCATCGCCACCCACGACCGGCTCGACCGTAGGCTTGAGCAAGTCGTTCCCGAAAACGTCCCGTTCCTGAAGTTCCACGACTATGACGAGGCGATCCATAAGGACGTCTGCCTGGACGACCTGGGCTCTTCCTTCATCACCCAGGAATCCATCACTGAAAAAGTCAATGATGAGTCCGGGAGTCAGCGCTGGTATCCCGTGGAGGAACCGGAATGGAAGAGAATC
>Ga0172364_10000868_pt1 | contig 22433 bp, 26 predicted proteins | sample LakKivSesite10cm_FD_114545 | JGI IMG/M metagenome (GOLD analysis project Ga0172364, IMG submission 114545) | Sediment microbial communities from Lake Kivu, Rwanda - Sediment site 10cm | ecosystem: Environmental > Aquatic > Freshwater > Lake > Sediment | place: Rwanda: Western Province, Lake... | reverse complement strand
GCTCCAAAGGCCGCTGTGCTGCCGTTACACCATCCCGCAATAAACTTAGTTCATTATAGGATGGAATTCTTTCTAAATCAATAAATGCGATCCTATTGACTTATAACTATTTTTTAATATATTTTAACAGTCAAACGCTACTTAACATCTGGACCCGCTCCGCCAGCTGACGGATAGCGGAAGGAGGTGAAAATGGTGAGCGAGGAAAAACAAATTAGACCCTCAAACGCTCTTGTCATTTTCTTTATCCCCTCAGGTGACATGTGTCCTGATGGAATTCTTGGGCCTCACACCAAGGCTCGTTGTGATAAGGCTGCCAATGAATATACTCAGGCTCAGCCTGATTATTTTTTCTGCAGTGGCAACTGCTATAAAAACGAGTTAGTGGCAGAAAAAATGGCTAGCTACCTAGAGAAACGTGGAATACCAGGTTCGCGTATCAGAATAGACAGAGCTGCCTGGGGTACTTGGGAAAATGTAAAAGGAGTAACTGAATTTGTCCGAAAACTAATCTCCGAGGAACAGCCTTCTCTGGTTATCCTTTATGTCTTTTCCCAGCGGAGACACCTAAGAAGAATTGGGCATCTGTTAGACCTTCGTTTTGCACAAGGAGGATTGGTTCAGGTCGAGCTAAGAGAAGTCAAAGGCAAGGAATCATTTCTAGAGATCATGAAGTTTTGGCTTACCATCCGTGATCCTTGGGGTAGATCATTCATTGTGAGATTCGAGCGGTGGTACAGAAGGCGTCGAGCATTTCGTTAAGCGAGGCAATTGCCTCGCTTAATTCTATTTATGACCTAATTTTTGGCAGACTGGGCAAATACCTTTAATAATAAATTGATTTTCTTCTGTTTTATAATCAGAATTTTCCAATCTTCGTTTGATATCAATAATTTCCACTGCAGGAATATCAAATACCCTTCGACAAGAGATGCAATAAAAATCTAAATGATCCTGAAAATTGGTCTCATAAAGAATCTCTTTTCCCAAATAAATTGCCCTGACTAAATTTTGCCTCTGTAATTCTTCCAAAGTCCTGTAAACAGTGGAAAGACTAATTCTGGGAAGTTTATTTTTAATTTCTATATAGATTTTTGAAGCAGTAGGGTGATCTTTGGTTGTCTGCAAATATTCTAAAATTTCAGTTCTCTGATTGGTAATTTTTTTCCAGACATTAGAATTAGCCATAAAATTCTCCACAACTATCTATTTTTTATTTTCTTGTTGCAAAATATTCCTAAATAGATTCTATTCGCAAAATACTCAAAAAACAAGGTGGAATTGTGGATAATTCGTCCCGATGGGCTATCGGGGCTCAAATTTAAAATTCACCGCGTCTGAATCGCAAGGTGAGCCTGCGAATCATTGCGGGCGGGAAAATCAAAATCCCTGCCTGCCGGCAGGCAGACGAGGAGCCCAAGGGGCTATTTAACTGGGTGAATCTCTTTAAAGGAAAGCCATTTATGTAAAATTTTGGGAATGGCAACTGAACCATCTTCTTTCTGATAATTTTCTAAAATGGCAATTAAGGCTCTGGAGATGGCAATGGCTGTACCATTTAACATATGCAAATATTCAGTTTTACCTCCGCCAGCTGGCGAATTTCTTTTAACTTTAATGCCTAAACGGCGAGCTTGATAATCTGTGCAATTAGAAGCAGAAGTAATTTCGCCAAAGCGGCCTTCTCCTGGAAACCACGCTTCTAGATCAAATTTACGATAAGCTGGGCCACCTAATTCTGCAGTGCAACAATCCATTACTCTATAGGGGATACCTAAGCCCTTAAAGATTTTTTCCTCTACATTTAAAATAATCTTTAGCATTCTATCTGAATCTTCAGGCAGAGAATAGACAAACATCTCGACTTTGGAAAATTGATGGACGCGATACAAACCTTTAGAAGCTTGGCCATAAGTGCCGGCTTCCCGGCGAAAACAATGAGAAAAACCAGCTAATTTTTTAGGCAAATCCCCTTCTGGAATTATCTCTTGCGAATGTAAACCAGCTAAAGCAATTTCAGCTGTAGCAATTAAACCTAAGTTGGAATCTTCAATATAATAAATTTGGGCTTCTGGACCACGGGGGGTAAAACCAGCGCCTTCGATAATTTCATCCTGGGCCAAATCTGGCGTGATATATGGGGTAAAACCATGCTTTAACAAAATCCCTAAAGCATAATTGATTAAGGCAAATTCTAGCTGTACTGCCTCATTTTTTAAATAATAAAATTTTTGGCCAGCGACTTTGGCGCCTCTTTCGAAATCAATCAAATCTAATTTTTGGGTTAATTCTAAATGATCTTTGGGTTTAAATTTAAAATTAGGTTTCGATCCTTCTGCCTTTAAAATCTTATTATCATCCTCGGTTTTGCCAACTGGAGAATCTGGATGGGTAAGATTAGGAATTTTGGCAAGTTCTAGATTTAATTCAGGTGCAATTTTTTCTAATTCTTTTTCTTGATTATCTATATTCTGTTTAAGATCTTTAGCCTCAGCCATCAATTCATCTTTTTTATCTGATGAAACTACGAGATCAGAGATTTCATTTTGTCTTCGTCTTGTTTCTTCAATCTCTTTGATTAATTCTTTTCGCTTTTGAGCTAATTCCTCAATTAAATCTAAATCTATCTTAATTTGACGGTTTTTTGCATTTTCCGCCACTTCTTTTTTGTTTTCTAAAATATAATTTAAATCCAGCATTATATTTATTTTAAAGAAAAAATGACAAAATTCAACCCCTAAATTAAGAACTGTGTTTTTCTCAAAAACTAAAGGTTGAAAAAAGTATCTTTTTCTTATATCCTAAATTTAGCTGATCCGGGGTAGCTCTCCGCCAGCTGGCGGAGGCAGAGCAAACGGCATAAAATGGACTTATGTATTATGTCTATGCCCTATATAACAAAAAACACAGAAAAATCTATATTGGTCAAACACAAAATTTATCCGAGCGCATGAAATTACATAAAAATAAAATTTTCCGAAAATCATTTACTTCTAAACTTGCTGGCAAATGGAAACTAATATATAAAGAAGGAGTAGCTACTCGTAACGAAGCCCTAAAAAGAGAAAAACAACTAAAAAGTTATCGTGGCAGAGAGTTTATAAAACAATTTATTCCGGGGTAGCTCAATGGCAGAGCAAACGGCTGTTAACCGTTAGGCTGGCGGTTCGAGTCCGCCCCCCGGAGCTTATTGTTTTTAATATTGACATTTTTCTCAAGAAATAGTAAAATTTAGTTAATCAATCGCCCTTTAACAAGGAAAATAAGAACCAAACAGAATTGGTTCTTATTTAGACTACAGGATATACTCTACAGGAGGTGATAGAAGATGCTGAATAGTGTCAAGGGTCTAAGACGATCTATTGTTTTAGTTGTTATTTTTTCGGCAATTATTCTAATAGTTAAGGGAGTTTATGCCCAAGGGATATCCCCAGAGAGATACATAGAGATGATTGCCGAAGAGGTTTTGAAAAAGGCTTCTAAAGAACAATTAGAACGGGAGGTGGCCTATAATCCAGTAGAGTGGATCTCCAGAATGAAGCGCCCCCATTATCCCTTGTACTTTGTCAGAATAGAAAAAGAAGGTCTTCCAATTTTTGTTAGTACTGCTTTGTCAGCTTCTCATTTGAAAATTATTGGATTGGGGAAAAAGGGCGAATGTCTATATCATTGTGAATCAGTACAGAAGATTGCAATTGGTAACCCACTTAGTAATCTTCCGCCTGTTGGCGGAACGTGGTATAAAGTTATGCTGCTAAATGGTGAAAAAGGTTGGGTACCAGCTCAGCTTGGCGGCAAGGATGTAGCTACGCTCTGGCAGGTTAATGATCCTACCCTTGAGGCAATAGCTTCTTTTTTCACCTCATCAATTCCTGATTTTTTTACTAAGACCATTCCCAATCATCCAGGAGAGACGGCTTTAATAATTATCTTCTTTTTCTTCCTTTGTCGTTTATACATTTCCAAGGCGCGCGAATGGGATAGAAAAAGGAGAATTATTGAGCAAGAAAGAGAGGAAGCAGAAAGGCAAGCAGCAGAAGAAGAGAGAATAAGGGAAAAAGTAAGGCAAGATATGGAACGAGAGAGGATAGAAAAATGGAGAAGAGAACGATGGAAGGCTTGGAAAGCTGAGGCACGAACTTGGTCAAGAGAACGTATTAAGGCAGAGATTGTTGATTTGCGGATGCAAATTAACGAACTCGAATTAGAGTATGAATTGGAAAGTCAACGGGCCGTAATTTACAATCTTGAAGCCGGACAATTTCCACATTATTCCTCAACATTCGAAGAGAAGCAAAAAATTGAGTTTCTAAAGTCGCTTTTGTAGAGAGTCTCAAAAAAGGAGGTGAGAATGCGAGATGCCAGATAGAGAAAAAGAAGCCTACTACAAAGGTTACAACGACTACAAGAAGTCAAAGGGACAGGTTCATCCTAACCCGCTAACCGAGGCGGTTCATCCAAGTTATAGGCCTCCGGCTGGGCATAGAGAGGCTTATAAAGCAGGTTGGGAAAGAGCCAAAAGAGAGGAGCGAAAGTAATTACAGATTCCTCACCCCGCAAGAGAATCTTATTTGATCTCCCTTGCGGGTATTTTTATTTCAAATTGATTTTAGTTCTGGTATAAAAATCATTTCTTTAGTATTATAAAGATAGGTTATAACATCCTCTACGATTCGGAGATCTTCTTAGATTCATTTTTTTCTGAAGATTCCTGATATAATAGGAGAAATGCGCTATTCTAATTTGCATTATTCAAAAAGAACCAATGCCCCAAAATATCAACAACAAAATAAACTATTATCAATACTTTGGCTTTTGCTGGCAATTATTGTTTTAATTTTTGTCATCAGTTTTTCTAATCTCAATGCTACTCAATTAATGAGTGGTTTTATAGCCAGCTTCTTTAGAACCTCCATCGCCTACTTAATAGCTTTGATTTTAGCCATAATCATTGCTCTTTTGATAACTGCAAATGAGATAATAGAAAATATTTTTCTACCTTTTTTTGATGCCCTGCAAAGTTTTCCGAGTTTTGCTCTTTTTCCCATTTTGGTTCAGGCTTTAAAAAATTCTCCTGAATTCGTGATCATCCTAATTTTAACGATTACTATCATTTGGCCAATACTTTTTTCAATTATTGGCGGCATGAAAAATCGACGCAAAGATCTTGAAGAAGCAGCTACAGTTTTTGGTGCACATGGTATAAAACGATTATTTAATTTTACTCTTCCTATTCTTCTGCCTGTGATTATTACTGGTTCAATCGTGGGCTGGGGTGAGGGCTGGGAATTCATTATTGGTGCCGAACTTTTGGCTCAAGCCAATGTGGGAATTGGGACATATCTTGGAATACTCGGTAAGAACCAACAGGGTCTCTTGCTTGCCTTCGGCATTTTGATCTTAATGTTTTTACTGTTTATTATTAATAAATTCTTCTGGTTACCACTTTTATACCGAGCAACGCAATACGAATCGGAGGCTTAAATGGAAAAATCAAATATTATCAAGGTATCTGAAGTTGCCAAATCTTTTCCTTTGGAAGGGGAAAATCAACTTGTCTTAGATGATGTCAATTTTGAAGTGCAAAAAGAAGAATTTTTATGTCTTGTTGGTCCTTCTGGCTGTGGTAAATCAACCCTTTTGAGAATAATGGCGAATTTAATCCCCGTTGATACAGGAAGGATAGAATTTACAAAAAAGCCTACCGTAGCTATGGTTTTTCAAAATTTTGCTCTTTTTCCCTGGTTGACAGTAGATCAAAATGTAGCTTTTGGTTTAAAAATGCAAGGACTTCCCCAAGAAGAAATTAAAAAACGTGTCTCAGAAAACATTGAAGCCATGGGGTTAAAGGGTCTTGAAAAAAAACATCCTAAAGAATTATCAGGTGGTATGAAACAGCGCGTAGGAATTGCTCGCGCTTTAGCCATCAAACCAGAAATTTTATTCTTGGATGAACCTTTCTCTTCACTTGATGTTTTTACTGCTTCGCGCCTTCGCCAAGATCTTCTTTCGATTTGGCAAGAAAGAAAAATGACTATTGTGATGATTTCTCATCTTGTCGAAGAAGCAATAGAACTTTCTGATCGAGTAATTGTCTTAACTCCAGCTCCCGGAACTGTTAAATTAATTGAAGAAATTAAACTCGAACGACCTCGGAATAAAAGAAGTGAAGAATTTTTTAATTATGTTGATAAAATGAGTGAATTGATAAAAATAGAAAAATAAATTATAGTAGTAAAAAATAAAATGAAAAAAATAAATATATTCCTTTGGTCAGCTATTAATTCTTTAGGAGTTTTTATTTATACATCTCTTGTTGCATTGTTAATGACTAACGGAGAAAAACTTTTTGGTTCGATGAATAATCTTGTGGGCGGTGTTGCCATCTTAATGCTTTTTATCTTATCTGCTGCGGTTGTTGGTTCTTTGATTATTGCCAAACCATTAATGCTTTATTTAGACGGTCACAAAGAAGAAGCTCTAAGACTATTGATGTACACTATTTTTAGTTTATTTATAATCACTTTGGTAATTTTTGTAATTTATATTTTATTAAAATAATTCACCCTGTTAAATAGCCTTTTGGGCTCCTCGCTTACGAGGATTTAACGGGGTAAACTCTGTTAAATAGCCTTTTGGGCTCCTCGCTTACGAGGATTTAACTAGGTTTAGGAGAAAAATGACCCAGTAATACAACTCCTTTTTAGCTGGCTGGGTTGAGGATTGGATTTATTAAAAATAAAAACTATAATCATATTTAAAACTAATTAAATAAGGCGCAAACCCAGTAGAATCACGAGGTAGCTCTACTGGGCAAAGCGTTTGCAAAGGGAGATGATATACTGGGATGAAGAAATCACATCAAAATTTATTAAAAGCAATTGCTGGCGAATCAATGGCCAGAAATAAATATACCTATTTTGCTGAGATCGCTCAAAAGGAAGGCTGGTTGTGGATCGCCAAAGTTTTTGAAGAAACCGCGGATAATGAGCGAGCTCATGCTCAAGAAGAACTAGAAAAGTTAAAAGAGAAAACTGAAATGACTAACACTTATGATATTGCACCACTTGGCACTACTTTGGAAAATTTAAGAAATGCTGCAACTGGTGAAAAATTTGAATGGGGCAAAATGTATCCTAATTTTGAAAAAATCGCCAGAGATGAAGGTGAGGAAGAAATTGCTATACTTTTTAAAGAAATTGCTGAAGTCGAGAAAAAACACGAGGAGCGCTACAATATTTTGGCTGATCGATTGGAAAAAGGGAAACTTCTAGAAAGCGGCAAAGAAATTGAATGGAAATGTTTAAATTGCGGCTATATTCATAAAGGCAAATCTGCGCCCAAAAAATGCCCTCTCTGTAAAAAACCTCAAGGTTGGTACATGGGTTTAAGCATTGTGAGATAAAATATAATCTTAATTTAGTCTATGGATTTCCTTGACATTGGCTGATATTTTAGTATAATTGACACAAGGAATAAGATGCCAAAACGCATCCAGATGAATTCAGCTTCTTTGCAAGAAAGATTTCCCGAGACTTATCGGGAATTTTTTTCCCAATGTCCTATTGTTGTTTCTGCACCAGGAAATTTTTGGTGGAGCGGCGAATATTCTGTTCTTTTAGGCGGCTTGGCTATCAAACAAAATTTGCCCCTAAGAACCTATGTTGGTATCGAGCCTTGCGAAGAAAATAAAATTGAAATCCAAGAAGCCCTCATTTTAATACCTTCAAAACGAAAATTTGAGAAATGGCTGCTACCAAAAACAATGCAAATTAAAACCAAAAGATTCGTTGATCAATTTATTCACAAAAATATTTCTCAAAAAAAATATCCAAGTTTTAGGATTCATATTCTGTTTGAAGTACCGCCAGAATGCGGATTAGCTGCCTCAGGTTCTTTTGCAGCTGCTTTTTCTCTGGCTTTACATCTTTTTTTAAAACAAATTGATTTGGCCGAGATCAAAAAATGGCCACAAAAATCAATTTTTGAATTAACCAAAGACAATGCTTTTAATCGAGTGTTCAAATTTGCTTGGGATTTGGAATCAATTTACCATAATAATTCTTCTTCAGGAACAGCGCCATTTTGTTCTTTAGTTGGTTCTCTTTATCCAATTATTTTTTTCTTATCTAAAAATAAGAATATCAAAACTCTTAATTATTACGGTTTTAAGATCGATGAGTTAATCAATTTAGAAAAGAAAAAACCGATCTTGGATTTAAACCAAATGCCCAATTGGCCAATTGATTTTGGTTTAATTTATTCTGGTGATATTTGCAGTACTGAAATAGCTATGAAATCTCAAGAAACCCTAATCGCATTTTTAAGAGATATCAAAAATCGCTGGCAAAGAATTCTAAAACAACAAATTTTTCAAGAAAAACCATATTTTTTCAAGATAATGAGCAGAAGAAATCAGCCCTTAAACGAATCTTATCTTAGAGCAATGGCCCTGATTTCTCTTGAAGTTTTTCATGGGCTAAATTGGATTTTTAAAAGCGGCAATTCAGATGAAGCCTTGGAATACTTATTTGAAGTAATCAATGCTAACCAGTCACTTTTAAGTGTAAGCGATGTTTCTTCGCCTTTTCTTAATCATCTTTGCTCAAGAATTGATCAGATAACTAAAGAATTAGGTGATAATTTGGGTGCAGGGGCCAAGCTTACTGGTCGCGGCGTTAAAGGTGATATTTTATTCGTTGTTAATTATCATGGTTTAAGAGATAACATTGATAAAATAATTTCTCAGCTGCGCGAAGAAACCAAAGAAAATATTTGGCTGGATTATGCCTCTTGGCTCGATGGTTTAGAAGAGGAAGGGGTGAAAATTGAACAACATTTAGCAGAAAAAAATTATTCAAAATTTATCTCCAAAGGATCGGTTTCGCTAAAAAGTTTTGGGAAAGAAGAAGAGGCTAAATCTGAATTGATATCTTTAGAAGATTTTGAAAAAGAAAAACCAGAAATCGATATTTTGCTAGATATTAGCGAAGAAGATATTTATGTCAAAGGTAAAAAATTAAGTTCTAAAGAAATCCATTCTAGCTCAATGACAGTGGAAATTTTAAATATTCTTTTAAAGAATCTTGAGCAAAATATTTCTTGTCAAGAATTTTCTATTTCTTCTTATTCTCATGATCGCAATGAAATGCAGAGTAAAATCATTTCACCCTTAATCAAAATCATCAAAAAGAAAACGGGGAAAATTTTGCCTTTAGAAATTTCTGGCGGTTTAACTAATTTTAAACTGCGGCTTGATCCTTCTAATTTAGATATTAGAATTCTAGATAAAATTTTCTAGCACTCAATTTTTAGTTAAATTTTTTCTCTATTTTTTCCTTATTTTTCGCTATCACTTTTTTCTATGATTGGCCTAGGATCAAGTTTGACTTGATCCGCACCTTAACAAGGAGGCGACAAAGAATGTCAAGTCAAAAACCGGTTCAACTCAGGACAACTATCGATCCATACAATGGAGATATCTTTATCCAAAATCAGTATGGTGCTGAACAAATTCGAATGATCAAGCAACCAGATGGGACGTATAATATATACGCTTCAAGCGGAGAATTCGCCCAAAGAATTACTGGCATACACGGATTGCAAAGTCTTATTGAATTACCAGGTAAAATATTGAGAGAGGAGGTAAGAAAGATGCCAATAGAAATCTATAGACAAAAAAATACCATTGGCATTTTTGATCCAGTCAGATCTGAGGGTGCCGTCATTTTCCAGGGTGAAGATGGAAATATAAAAGTAATTGATGGCAGGATTTCAATGGCTTTGGATTTCTTATCAAAAATAGAAGCTCAACAAGGCTTGGCAAGTCTGAAAGATAAAAACGAGAACAAAAGGAGGTGAGGAGAATGATTAATCCAAACGTCAGGACAGAGCGCGCTTCGTGCGAGATCGTGGTGGAACGGGATGGTAGGATGGAGAAGTTTGGTTATGACACCCGCGTTCTCACCTACGATGAGCGCGGCAGACTGATCAGTATGTACCGCCCCTCCACTAGAACGGAGACCCATTTCTCACAAAATGAAAGGGTCACCGTTCGAAGATGAACCCAATCATTACCACAGCCCTGCGGAAAGTTTCCCCTCCGCAGGGTTTTTCTATTTAGAAAACTTGACGCGAATTTCGGATAAATTTATAATAAAATTCTTGTTAATTTTTGGATAATGATAAAAGTAATTGAAGTTAAAGAACTGGTAAAAAAATATGGCCCCCTGGCAGCAGTAGATAATGTTTCTTTTTACGTTTTAAAAGGCGAGGTTTTTGGACTTTTGGGTGAAAATGGAGCTGGCAAGACCACAAGCTTAGAAATTATTGAAGGTTTGAGAAAAATGAATTCTGGCCATGTAGAAATTTTAGGCCATGACATAAAAAGAGGTATAAATTCTATCAAAAACAAAATCGGTGTTCAGCTGCAAGCCTCAGCTTATTACGAATTTTTGACTCTCAAAGAAATCTTAGAACTCTTTGGCAACTTTTATGGCAAATCTTTAGATCATGAAGAATTACTAGAAATGGTTGGATTAAAAGAAAAAGCAAAATCTTATGTTACTCAATTATCAGGTGGACAAAAACAAAGATTTTCTATTGTCGCTAGTTTAATTAATGATCCAGAAATTGTATTTTTAGATGAACCAACTACAGGTCTGGATCCAATCGCTAGAAGGAATCTTTGGGACATTATTAACAAAATCAGAAAACAAGGAAAAACCATTATTATCACTACTCATTATATGGAAGAAGCTGAATTTTTGTGTGATCGCATAGCCATTATGGATAGAGGAAAAATAATTGCTATAGGTAAAACCAAAGAATTAATTGAAAAAGCTCAAAATCCATTCAAAATAAATTTCATTATCAGAAATTTAAAAAATTCTGATTTAGCTAGATTAGAAAAATTAGGAGAACTGATTGCTGATTTAGGCGGTAAAAAAAATAATTATGAAATTCACTTAAAGACTCAAAAATGTGTTAATAAGATCCTGGCCATCATCCATGAGTTAAATCCAGAAAGTGTATTAGTAAAAAGTGCGACCTTAGAAGATGTTTTTGTTGAATTAACTGGAAAAACAATTAAAGAATAATATGGGAACACTTTTAAAATTATTCATCGCTGATATAAAAATGCTTTTTAGAAATCGACAGGCTTTATTTTGGAGTTTAGCTTTTCCTTTAATTTTCACCATAGTCTTTGGTTTTTTTTTGGCGGTGGTAATAAATCAGTGGGTACTGTTACCCTAGTCAATAATTCGAAAACTGAACTAGCTAAAAATATAGAAAAATCTTTGACTGATTCTCCACTTTTTAAAATTCAAGAACAAGATAACACTAAAAATATTGAAAGTGATATCAGAAAAAATAAAATTTTTGCTGGCATTGTTATCCCTAAAGATTTTGGTAATTTTCGAAATCCTAGTGCTCCAAAGGAAATAACTGTCATCTATGATAAAGGCAATAGCCAATCCAATGGTGTTCTTTTCAATTTTTTAAATCAATTTTTAACCCAACTTAATTTTAAGGTACAAAATGCCCTGTCAATTTTTAAAATTAAGGAGGAAACTATCAGCAAAAATGATCTCACTTATTTTGATTTTGTCATGGCAGGACTTTTGGGTCTGGCTTTAATGAATTCTTCGATCATCGGTATTGCTATCAGTATTACTAAATATCGAGAAGATAAAATTCTTAAACGGATCACTACTACACCGCTTCAGACTTGGAAATTTTTAGTAGCAGAAGTTTGTTCCCGTCTAATTGTTAATTTTATCCAAGTTAGCTTGATACTTCTGATTGCAGTTTACGCTTTTAAAGCTCATATTTATGGTAATTTAGTCATTATTTATGCTTTAGCTATTTTAGGCGCAGTTCTTTTTCAGTTGATTGGCTTTGTCATTGCCAGTATTGCTAAAACTACTGATGCCGCTCAAGGTATGGCTACAGCCATTACCATTCCTATGATGTTTTTAGCTGGAGTATTTTTTCCTATTGATTCTTTACCTAAATGGCTCTTTTCCATAGTCCAATTTTTACCCTTGGCGCCTCTTTTAAGAATGGTAAGAGCTACAATCTTAGAAGGACTATCTCCTTTGGGAAATCCTATGAATTTTTATATTGTTTTAGCCTGGATTATAATTGCTTTAGCACTTTCAATTTACAAATTCAGGCTAACAGAAGAATAATTAGTGCTATAAATTACAGATAATAAAGACCTTCTTGAGCTGTTCCTTTAAGAAGTATTTTAAAAATTTCTGGATTCAAAGTGTAAATGAGAACAAAAATGGTAACAAAAATAATTATGGCTAACCATTTAGTGTAAGGGCCATAAGTACGAATAAAAAGAGTAACAGAAGCAATGGCAATGACAATCGGAGCAAAAGTCCTAATATCACCAAGAGGCACTAGATAGCCTGCAACATAAAAGTGAGATTCATCAAAAAAACTAGCCAGATTATAGTTAATATGAAATAAGACAAAAATTAATTCTAAAACTATCACGATTAAAATAAGCCATGAAGACCATTTTGTTGATTCACCTTCAGTACGATAGACTTCATAACCCACAGTAGGCAATAAAAAAACGATCACCAAAAGAGGATTTTTTAACCATATACCGAGGACAATACCGATTAAAGCTAGGATACTTAAACCTATACAAATTGGGGTGGCGTTTTGAGTCGGTTTAGCCATAAATTAATTATATAAAAAATAAAAAAATTTATTTTAAAAATATCCACAGCTAAAATAAGAATTCTTTCAAAAATGGTATAATGATAGAAGGACATATTTTTATTTCAAAAATAATCCGCCAGTTGGCGGAAAATTAAGGAGATTTTATGGAAGACACTACAGCAGTAAGTTCTTCTCTCAGTTCTTTGGGTAGTATAGGAGCTTTGTGGGGCTTTTTTGCTGCCTATCTTGCTATCTCGTTGATCGTCGGCCTTGCAGTCTACATTTACATGGCTTGGGCTTTGATGGTTATCGCTCAGAAAACTCAAACCCCCAATGCTTGGCTAGCTTGGATTCCGATTGGCAATCTTTACCTAATGACTCAAATTGCTCAGGTACCTTGGTGGACAATGTTGGTTATTGTCCTAGCTTGGGTACCGTTTATTGGCTACCTTGCTGTTATTGCTGTCACTCTTTGGTGGTGGTGGAAAATTGCTGAAAGAAGAGGAAAGCCTGGCTGGTATGCGATCCTCCTGTTAGTGCCTATAGCGAACATCATTATTCCTGGTGTTATTGCTTGGTCTGATTAAAAATTTCAAGAACTAGATATAAAAAAATCGCCAGATTTTTTTGGCGGTTCTTTTCAATACGGATCTGTCTGTTTTCTAAAATAAAAATTTTGAATTACCTAACGAAGATATTCTTTGAGACGATAATGAACTTTCATATCACGAAGTTTTTCTAGGGCCTTAGCTTCAATTTGACGAACACGTTCACGAGTGACACCGAATTCTCGACCCACTTCTTCTAAAGTATGGGTTTCATCATCTTCCAAACCAAATCGCATGCGCAAAATTTTTTGTTCCCGTGGTGATAAATATTTTAAAATATCTTTAATTTGACGACGCAAAAACTCATTGGAAGCAGAATCTTCAGGCGTGGTAATCAATTTATCTTCAATAAAATCACCTAGTTTCGAGTCTTCCTCTTCACCCACTGGTGCTTCTAGAGAAACTGTATCTTGAGTCATCTTGAAAATCTGTTCGATTTTATCAGCTGATAAACCAATTTCTGCTCCGATTTCTTCAGGTAATGGTTCCCGACCTAATTCTTGAACTAACAATCTCTGAGCTTTATGAATTTTATTAATTGTCTCTACCATATGGACCGGAATTCTAATAGTCCTAGCTTGATCAGCAATCGAACGAGTAATAGCCTGTCTAATCCACCAAGTAGCATAAGTAGAAAATTTATAACCTCTTTTCCAATCGAATTTTTCTACTGCCCGCATTAAACCAATATTACCTTCTTGAATTAAATCTAAAAATGACAAGCCACGACCAATATATTTTTTAGCAATAGAAACAACGAGTCGCAGGTTCGCGCGCGTTAATTTTCTTTTTGCTACCTCATCCCCCCAAGCTACACGTTTAGCCAAAGCTTTTTCTGCTTTGCCGGTTAAAAGGGAAACTTTGCCAATTTCGCGTAGATATAACCTTACTGAATCATCAATATAATCAGCGATGTCATCAAGTCTAATGGAAGAAAGAGCTTCCTCTTCTTTCTTCTTATCAGCTTCAATAAAATGATCAATTAAACTTTTAGGTTCATGAAAAATTACTTCGATTCCTCTCTCTTGCAAAAGTAAGGCTATATAATCAGCTTCTTTTAATCTCGATTCTGGCTTGGGCACCAATCCTAAGATTTCTTTGGCAGTAATAAAACCATCTCGATCACCTTTGTCAATTAATTCTTTAAAACGTGGTGGGACGATTAATAAAGCTTCACGATGAAAACGAAGGACTTCTGGATCAATCATATTTAAACAATTTTCAATTTATAATTTTCAATTCTCAAACACATTGAAAAACCTAATTTAAATCTTATTTTAGGAAAGAATTATGTTTTGCAGTTCTCTAAGTAATTTTTTCAATTGAGTTAAATTTTTAGTTTTTTCACAAATCCTGATTTTCTCCTGCAATATGTCAATCTGTTTCTGTTTGTATTCTTTTTTCAAAAAATTTAATAAATCTATTAATTCTTTCTCTGCTAAATCTCTATCAGTACGATCATAATCATTCTCTACTTCTAAAACAGCCAATGGTAAGGCAGGATTTTTAAGTTTTCCTAAAAATGCGTCTTTGGAACGACTTTTCTGATTATAAAATTTAAGCCAAATGGTGTAAAGAGGATTATTTTTTAAAAATAAATTCAAATCTTTCTTTGTTTTCCTAAAAAAAGCAGGAAAAATAAATAAAATTGCTATTATTCTTTTTTCTATTTCCTTGTGAATTTCTTTTAAATTTTTTTCCGGAATTTCTTGTTTTAATATTGTCTTATCTTTATTTTTAATTTGGCTGAGAGCTTCATATAATGATGGCTCACTAATATTTAGTCGAGAACTTAATCTTTGGATCCATTCCCCCTGAACAATAGGATTTTTGATCATTCTGAGAAAGGGAAGAATTTTTTCTGCTGCTTCTTGTTGTTCTTCTATTGTTTTAGCATTTTTAGCATATAAGGCAAAAAAATATTCTAAGATGTTTTTTCTTTTTTCCAGGGCTTGTTTCCATTTTTTAGGGTTATTTTTTAAACATTCATCCACATCTTTAAAAGGCTTAGGCACAAAAACAATATAGACATTAAAATCTTTGGCTAAAGCCAATCCAATGCCACGTTCAGTGGCAATTTGACCAGCTTGGTCTTTGTCAAAAGCAAAATATAGATTACGACTAAAACGTCTCAAAAGATCAAGTTGAGATTCGGTTAAAGAAGTGCCAGAAGAAGCTACAGTATTTAAAAATTCAGCTTGATGAGAAGATACCACATCCATTTGGCCCTCAACTAATACGACATAATCTTTTTTAATAATTTCTTGTTTAGCAAAATTAAGACCAAAAAGAACAAAACTTTTATTAAAAATGGGGGAATCAGGAGAATTCAGATATTTGGCAATGTTTTCTTCTTCAAAATAAGGCATAATACGACCAGAAAAACCGACAATTGAACCTGCTTGATTAATAATTGGGAAAATTGCGCGACCGCGAAATCTATCAAAAATTGGTATTTCCTTAAGTGAAAAATGATCTTTTTTAATGCAGAGTCCTGACTGAACAATCAGAGGAAGAGGAAATTTATTCTTGATCAAAAATTTAGATAAAATATCTCTTTGATTAGGGGCATAACCTAATTTAAATTGATCAATGGTATCATCTTTTAAACCTCTTTTTCGTAAATAAGTCAGCACTCTTTCTCCGGGTTTTGTTTTCCAAAGTATATGTTTAAATAATTTAGCAGCTAATTCATTCAATTCATAAAGTTGTTTTTTTTGTGAATAAGCCTCTCTATGCACTGGCGCCACTTTAACTCCAACTTTTTCACCTAAAAATTTTAAAGCATCATAAAATTCTAATCCTTCCATTTCCATGATAAAAGAAATAGCATCCCCGCCTCGACCACAACCAAAACAATGCCAAATTTGTTTTTCTGGTGAAACCATAAAAGAAGGTGTTTTCTCCTGATGAAAAGGACAAAGAGCTTTAAAATTAACTCCTGCTTTTTTCAAAGGAACATAAGGAGAAATGATATCAACAATATTAGATTTGTTTTTTATTTCTTCTAAAGCATCAGCCATAAAATCCTTTAATTAAAGCCTAAAAAGAAGTCATTAAAAAGTAAAGAGAGAGAAAATTATTTCAAAGCCATAACAAAAGCAAATCTATCAGCACTACTCCCTCCCTCAGGCTTAGCTTCCAGGCGATGAGAAGGGAATAAATCATTGTCTTGATCCGTTCTCAAAGAGGTAATTTCAATTCGCTCTTGAGGTACACCAGCTCTTAAAAGTTCGGAAAGAATCGCTTGGTGCAAATTCAGATTATATTTGCCATTCCCCCTAGATTGAAAAATTTGCTCCAGTGCTTCTTGAGAAAAATTGCCACTATCCAAAAAAGCTTGATAAACGTCTCCTCCCACTTCATAATTACTGCTTATACCCGGACCAACTGTAGCATAAATTTCATTAGGATTAGTTTCAAATGCCTCCCTCATTTGTCTTAAACCCCGAAAAGCGATATTGGCCGCTGTACCTTTCCAACCAGAATGAAAAACGCCAATGGCTTTATGTCTAGGATCATAAACTCCAACTGATGGGCAATCTGCACCTAAAATCATTAAAGTTAAACCAGGAATTTGAGTGATCGCTCCATCAGTTCTTTCTAATTTTCTTCTTTTTGGTCTAATGTAATACTCCACTTCTGGATAGCCGATAAATCTCACATTAATGGAATGAGCCAATTCGGGGTAAGCCAGAAATCCTGGATTAAGTGTTGGATCAAGCTTTCTCAAGAATGCTATTAAACTACGACTGGCTCTAATTTTCCGTTGATTAATACCTTGTTCTAATCTGTCAGGTTCTCTTAAATAAATTAAATCAGGATATTGTTTGGTTGAAGCAGCACAAATTACTTCAGGAAATGGAGCAAAAATTCTTGGCCGCCAAATTCCATTTTCTATCTGTTGTTTTCTTTCTTGCTGCCTTTTGGCTTCTTCGTTATCTTCTCTAGATCTAGATTCAGGCTTTTCTTGAGACATATTTATTAAGTTTAAGCTAATTTTTTATCTAATTCAACTTAAATTTCAAAAATAGAGAATGCTCTTATCTTGTTTTTGGCTCCAATTTAGGATAGAATGAAAGAGTTATGGAGAGGTGTGCCGAATGGTAAGGCAGCGGTTTGCTAAACCGTGACGGTTCTAACAGACCGTTTGCGGGTTCGACTCCCGCCCTCTCCGTTTTTTATATTCGATCAATAACTAGAAAAGGAAGATGAAAAACGAAAGCCCCTGAAATATCAGGAGCTTGAGAGTTGGGATTGATCACTGATTTCTGCGAGCATTCTCTCAAAATCAATTACTCTTGCAGGATGAGCTACTTCTTTTCTCACATAATCCAAGAATTCTGTGATATTTTCTATCCAATTACCAAGCTGGCAGAAAGAAAGTGCACACCAAGCTGGCCGGAAGGATTGCTCATGGATAGCGCATTCGCCTCTTGCGCAATCAAAGAAATAGCACCACTTATCTCTTCCATCATGAGGAAATCGAGCTAGGAAAAGATGTTCATCGCTTGAAAGATCAAAGGCGAGCCTGGGATCGATTCCTTGTCTAAGTAGAAAACAACTAATTTCTTTCGCTTCTTCTAGGGTGACCCCCACTTGATACTGGCAGCAATGCCAATCATTATTGCATTGCGATCCCCAACAAGCTTGGACTTCTCTAACATGAATGGGGTCCTGAGAAAGGATTTGCCGCAAATGAAAGGGGCTTATCCAAGCTTCCGGAGGGTTAGCTCTCAAAAGATACTCGGGATCAAAAACCCATTTGCCTAAATGATAGCACTGTCTAAACACAGGGCGATTGCCCACAAAGATCGTGCCTGTGGCGCAATCAAATTTCATTGGCTTCACCTCCTTGTTGTCAAGTCTGCAAGCTCTTAGTATTAAAACCTAAAAAAATATATCTGTCAATCTTTGAGGTTTAAATTCTAATCCCCTTTCCTTATAATTAGTTATATGGTTTTCAAAGCCCTAATTTTAGCCTTTATCCAATCGGTGACAGAGTTTTTACCCATTTCCTCCTCTGGCCATCTGCTTTTGGTAGAAAAATTATTTTCTCTCAAAGAATTTGGTCTTTCTTTTAATGTCTTGATTCATCTAGGATCAGCTTTAGCTTTAATTATTTTTTTCGCCAAAGATTGGCTAGAAATTTTTAAGAATGCCAGAGAAAATTTTTTTGCCTCTCTTTTATTTAAAATCATTATTGCTTTAGTCCCTGCTTTAATTTTTGGATTGATTTTAGAAAAATTTCAGCCTGTTTTTTGGCAATCTAAATATTTAGTAATTTTTAATTTAATCTTTTTTGGTCTAATTCTTCTCTGGGCAGACAAACATAACGGCGAAAAAGCAACAGAAAAATTAAGTCTTAAACAAATCTTTCTAATTGGCATATTCCAAGCTTTAGCACTTATTCCTGGTGTCTCAAGATCAGGTGTCACCATCACTATAGCTTTATTTTTAGGTTTAACTCGTAAAGAATCAGCTCGTTTCTCTTTTCTTTTAGCCACGCCAGCCATTTTAGGTGCCAATCTTCTGGAATTATCTAATCTTTCGGGAAACGTTGAATCCGTATTGTCTATTTATCTAATTGGTTTTTTAGCTAGTTTTATTTTGAGTTATATCACCATAGCCTGGTTCTTAAAATATTTACAAAAGAATAAACTCTGGCCTTTTGCGATTTGGCGATTTATTATTGCCATAGCTGCTATATTGTTAATTATCTTTATTCAATGAAATATTATCTCTTGATTTTTTTACTCAGTCTCTTACCGATAACTGAATTACGCGGTGCTTTACCTTTAGCAATCATTAGCTATCACCTAAATTTTTGGTACTCATTTATGTTTTCTGTTCTTGGTAGTTTTTTGGGTGGCGTTATAATACTCTTGCTTCTAAAATATCTAGAAAAATTAATTGATCAATCAAAATATTTAAAAAAAATCAAAGAAAAAATTTATAAACATACTAGAAGCAAACAAGCGCAACGTTTCAAACGACTACAAGAAGGATTGATTTTTATTTTAGCCGCTGTGCCCATTCCAATTTTAGGTGGTAGTTATACCGCGGCTCTAGTCGCCTATCTATTTAATGCTTCAAGGATAAAAAGTTTAATTTATATCTTCCTTGGTCTAACGATACAGGGAATAGCCATTGCATTCTTATCCAAATTAATCTAATCCCTGTTAAATAATTTTAATATAGGTTTGTTTTAAAAACATGCTAAAGTCAATGAGAGACAACCAACATTATGCTAAATATATTAAAAAATTAAAATTACGACTCAAAGTCGTATTTAACCAGGTGAAACATGCCAAAATATCCGCAATTTTTAGAAAAACAGATTGCCAACACTCAGGTTTTTGTTACTCCTTTAGAAAGGAATGCCACTGCTATCCAATTTTCCTTTGAAGTGGGTAGTTTTTTAGAAAATGAAACCCAAGCTGGAATTTCTCATTTAATAGAACATTTATTATTTAATGGCAGCAAAAAATATCCTTCACAAAAAATAATTGCTGAATCAATAAAAAAATATGGTGGCAGAACTAATGCCTTTACTGGCGTCGATGAAACTGGATTTTGGATTTATATGCCAGCCTCAGCCATTGAGAAAACTTTGGATATTTTATTCGATATTACTTTTAATCCTTTAGCCATTAGTAAAGAAAAAGAAATTAATAATGAAAAGAAAATAATCTTAGAAGAGATCAAATTGCATCGAGATAATCCAGAATGGCATATTTTTGAGCTAGCCAATCAAACTTTAAATCCAGACCACAAAATTGCTGTACCAATTATTGGTTATGAAAAAACTGTGGCTAGAATAACTAAAGAGGAAGTAAAAGAATGGTGGAAAAAATATTATCTGCCAGCAAATTTAAAAATTGCAATTGCTGGTTATATTCCTAAAAATATTGAAGAGGAAATCAAAAAATTTTTGCCAGCTGAAGATAAAAAAATAAAAAATAATTTTCCTAAATACCACTCAAAACAAAAATTAAGACTTAAGGTTCATCCCAAGGATACAGATCAAGTTAAATTAATCATTATTTTTGAAAATGCAACAAAAATTAAACCTAAGGAAATGATTACATTTGAATTGATGACTTATATTTTAGGCGATAGGATGGGGTCAATTTTGAGTGAGGAATTAAGAGTTAAAGAAGGATTATGTTATGACGTCTGGGGAGATATTGATAATTATAATGATTTCAGTCTTTTCTCCATTGGCGGTGGTTTTAATGAGAAAAAAATTGAAAGAGCCTCTCAAAAAATTGTGGAAATTTTAAACCAACTCAAGACTCAAGGATTTGGTGAAGAAAAAGTTAGGGAAGCAAAAACGAATTATTTAGGTAATCTAGAAATAAAATGTGATGATACAGCTGGTTTAACTTATTGGCCCATTTTTGATACGCGATATTTTGGCAAAATATTAAGTTTTGAAAAAACTATTGAAATTTTAAATTCAATTGGCAAAAATGATCTAGACAATTTAGCAAAAAAATTATTTCAAAAAAGCAATATGGCAATAACAACTTTGGGATCATTTAAAAATGAAAAATCTTTAAAATTAATTTTTGATCAATTAAAGGATTCGCCCGGGTAAATAATTTTAAATCATATGCTTTCTTTCATTTATATACAAGGGTTTCTAAAAAATAAAAAAAGAATATTGATTATATCAAAGATTTAAAATTACGACAGCAGTCGTATTTAACCGGGTAAAATGATCTATATAATTGCTGCGATTTTGGCCTTGCTTCTCTCACTTATTTTTTATCCTCTAGCCAAAAAATTAGGTCAATATTTTAAAATCCTAGATCAACCATCTAAAAGAAAAGTCCATCGAAAAATCATACCTCGGACAGGGGGCTTAGTCTTTTTTGTAATTTTTTGGATTTTAATCTTTGGTTTGACTTTAATTTTTAAACCCTCTTTTTTGAATCCCAATCTTTTGGGGAGACTTTTTGTGCCTGCTTTTATTATTTTTATTTTAGGTTTTTGGGATGATAAAATCTCCCTTTCTCCTTATATAAGATTGGGGGGGCAGATCGTAGCCGCCCTTATTGCTGTTTTTGCTGGTTTTCGCATTGAAGTAATCCAAATCCCCACTCTTGGCATGATCAATTTCCCTTTTTGGCTGCAAATTCTGATTACCATTTTTTGGATTGTTCTTTTAATAAACATCATTAATTGGTTAGATGGATTAAATGGTTTAGCTTCTGGCATGGGGATAATTGCCTTTTTAGCCATTGTCTACACTGCTTTTTTGCCCTGGGTTAATGCTTTCTCTGCAGCTTTAATTAGTAGTCTAATGGTCGGTTTATTATTGGGTTTTCTACCTTTTAACTTTTTTAAGGGATCAATTTTTATGGGGGATTCTGGTAGTAATTTTTTAGGTTTTATGTTGGCAATATCTTCAATTTTAGGTGGGTCAAAATTAGCAACCGCTTTTTTAGTTTTGGGTTTACCGATCTTGGATGGCCTCTGGGTTATAATTCAAAGGCTCAAGAATAAAAAAAGTATATTCTTAGCTGATAAAAATCATTTTCATCATAGGCTCTTACGTCTAGGTCTTTCAGAAAAACAAGCCGTTTTATTTTTTTGGTTAATTGCTCTAGCTTTTGGGTTTTTAGTTTTGACTGCTTCTAATAAAATCAAATTTTTTGGTTTAATAATTTTAATTTTTATTTGTCTGATATTTTTTGCTCTTTTAGATATAATAGAAAGGAAAAGTTCACCCAATTAAATAATTTATAAAAATAAATTGCCTAAAGGGCATTTGACCGGGTAAACCTGGTTAAATAATTTTAAATCAAATGTTCTATAACCTTTATCTTCTAAAATCAGAAAGAGATAAAAAATTATATGTTAGTCATACAAAAGATTTAAAATTACGACTAAAGTCGTATTTAACTGGGTAAATGAAAGAATTTAGGCGTGTTATTTGGATTTTAATCATAATAGTTGTTTTATTAGGACTGCTGCTCCCTTATTTTATTTAAAAAGATTTTTATAAATCTATGATTGATTTGGAAGATGATGAACAAATTCTCTTGGAAATTGGACCTCATTCCTATTTTTTAATTTGGCCAATTTTTTGGTCGCTTTTTTTATCCCTTATCATTTTAGGTTATAGTTTAG
>Ga0172364_10000866_pt1 | contig 22472 bp, 18 predicted proteins | sample LakKivSesite10cm_FD_114545 | JGI IMG/M metagenome (GOLD analysis project Ga0172364, IMG submission 114545) | Sediment microbial communities from Lake Kivu, Rwanda - Sediment site 10cm | ecosystem: Environmental > Aquatic > Freshwater > Lake > Sediment | place: Rwanda: Western Province, Lake... | reverse complement strand
CTTGTATCGTGAAATCTGTTCAGCGTAGTGAGATAGAGCAAGCTGGTTTACGGCTCCTATTCTGTCAAGCTCGAACTGCATCATCTTGAGCGATGTTTCAGCCTCTTCAACCTGTTTCGGCGTTACGGTTAATGGCTTTTCAATGCCGAATGGTTTCAGCTGGTTTCTATATTGTTCAAGCTGCAACATAGAAGTTTGAATGCTGAGTTGAAGCTGGTTATATAGTCTGTCGACCTGTTCATATTCCGAGTCAAGTTTACGCAGTTCCTTGTCTATCTCGTCTATTTGGCTTGTGAACTTTTTGGATTCTTCTCTGGCGGATAAGACTGACTTGGAAAGTTCAACGCGGCTTTTCTCCGCTTCTGACAATTCCTGCTTCAGGCGTTCTCGTTCCTGAAGTGCAGTTTCAACTTCTTTTTCAACTCTTCTCAGCTGTTGCTCTACCTTTGAGACTTGAATTTTCGCATTTTGATATCCGGTTCTGAGAACGTTGTCAAATTGGGATTGAAGCGTTGATGTTTCTGTCTGAATTGTGCCCAGTTTCTGTCTTAGCGTGATTATTTCTTCAGCAAGTTTCTCTCTTTTAATTTCCATTTCCTGAATGCTAACAGGATCTGCTTTGCGTCTCGAAGATGTCAATTCAGTTTGGAGTTTTCGCATCTCTTTCTGGATTGAGCTTCTTTCGGCTCTGTGCAGCCACATTTGCGATTTTTCGCTTTCCACTTCTTTCGTGAAACGTGCAATGTAGCTGTCTGCTCGTCGGATGTTTGCCTTTGTTCTCCGTGCAGTTCTTTTTACTCTAATTACTTCTCTGTTGAGCGTGGTTATGGCGTCCGACAAGCGAGTGATTTCAAAGCGGGTTCGGTCTATTTCCTCTTCGAAAGAGTTTATGTCGTTGCCCCTCTTTGAAAGGTGTTGCTGCAACGCGCTGACGGCATCGTCTAGGCTTTTGATGGCTGTTTCGCTTGGAATTATGGTTGAGAAGTCTATTGGCGTACGATAGTAACCGCTTTCGAGCGCACCACCGACTTCATAAACGTCTCCGCCGACGGTTACTGCGCGGTAGCCTTCATTTGAGAGGGCAAAAGCTGTCTTGTCGTCTGAAGTGACTATTGTGTCTCCGAAAACGAAATGCACTGCGGGTTCGTAATGTTTTTCTGCTCTTATGAACAGTGAAGCTGCACCGTTGACTCCGTCTTTTTGAGGAGTTTTTGCGGATGTAGAATTTGATGCTGGCTGTAGAGGTATTATTTTTATCCGCCCAAGTTTCATTCTTCTCAGCGTTTCTATGCAGGCAAAAGCCGCGTCAAAGTCCTTCACAACCATTGCGTCAAGCCATCCTGTCGCTGCAGCCTCTATTGCACGTTGGTAGTTTTTGTCAATCTTTATCAAACTGCGGAGTCTTCCGTACACTCCTTGAATCACGCCCAAGTCGCCTAGTTCTTCGATGCTTCGCAGAGCCTTTTCTTCTGCAGCCACGGTTTCTGCAAGTTCTCTCTGCGTCACAAACTCTATGACTGCTTCCCTTGCTGATCCTGCTATTTTTCCAGCTTCTGTTATTTCCTGTTCTGCAGCTTCTTTCTGTGCTGTTCTTCGGTTAAGCGTGTGTTCAAGGTTTTTCAATTGGAGTTTCTGTTCTTTTTGCACTTTGTCAAGTTCGATAAGCGATTTTTCAATTTCACTCATTGTTGCTACAAATCTTTGCTTGCGCTCGTCAAGATCTCTGAGTCTGCGCATTCTGAGTTTGATTGCGGTTTGGCTCTTAACGTACTCAGATCTGAGATGTGCAAGTCTCTCGTAGTCTCCGCCAAGTTTGAGTTCAATTTCTCGGATTCTCTTGCCGTTTTCGCCGAGACTGTCCCACAGCTGAGCAGTCTCATGCGCCAGAGAGTCATGCTCAGCCTGTTTCGTGTCTATTTCAGACGAAAGCTTGTCAGCTTCGCTTCTCCACTGTTTTATTTTGTGGCGATTCTCGCCAATTTGGCTGCGGATCGACTGATGCTGCTGAAGATCGTTCTCTCTAATTTTCTTTAGCCCTTCAAGGCTTGTTTTGCCAGAGCTTATTTTGGTTGTCAGCTCAGTTAGTTTTGATTTGATTTCGCCGACTTTTATCTGAACTTTCAGAACTTGTGAACCGCCTTCTTCAACAATTTCTGAGCTTAGCTTTCGCCATTCTCCTTCAACTTCTCTTCTCTTCGACCTACGCCCTTCACGCAGTTGTCTCAACTTGTCAACTGTGCTTCTGACCTTCTCCGCCTGTGCTGAGACTTCGTTAATCCTGTTCTGCACTTGTGCCACGTCGTACGAGATTCGGACAGTCTCAAACTTCCTGATCTCGTTTTCAATGAAACTATATCTCAGCAGTTCATTGCGTTCCCTTTCAAGATCATCAAGCCGTTTCTGCACCTCATCTATCCTACCCATTGCAGTGCGCATGGAAATGTCTGCCACGCGCAGTTTTTCTTCAGCCTCAGCTTTTTCAGCATCATACTGACCGATGCCAACCAAGTCTTCTATGATTTTCCTGCGTTCAGTCGGAGCAATATCAGTCAGACGCGTGATCGTACCCTGCAAGATTATGTTCTGGCTCGTTGAGCTAATTCCCGCCATAGAGAGAATCTCTAGAATATGCTGCCTCGATATTCTTCTACCATTAAGCCGATACACACTTTGACCGTTTCTGTAAACTTCGCGCGAGATTGTAACGGTGACTGTGTCAACAGCCATCCGACCATCCGCGTTGTCAAATTGAATTATCACTTTTGCCATTTTTGCCTTTTCAAGTCCAGCCGTTTCAGAACCGTGAAAAATCAGTTTCGCAGCATTTTCTGCCCTGAGACGGCGGGTACTTAATTCGCCTAAGGCAAAGAGAAGGGCGTCTAAAATGTTTGTTTTGCCGCTGCCGTTCGGACCAGTAACGGCGGTGAATCCTTTGTCTAAGACTATTTTGACAGTTTGTGGTCCGAATGATTTGAAGCCTCTAAGCTCAACTTTTTTGATGTAAGGCATTTAGTCTGCGGCCTCATCTAAGCGAAATCTTATAGACGATCTTCTCAGATAAGCTTGGTGGATTTTTCTATAAAAGTTATTTGCTCCATCAAGTCTTAACCGTTATGCACCCTTTTAAGGCTATTATCTGTCTCCAGTATCATGTTTTATAGCTATTTTCTTGACAAACTCTCTTATCTGTTCGTCTCCGCCATAAACGAGTAGGCGACCATCTTCTTGGACAGTGTACGACAAATTTGACTCATTGATCAATTTTCTTAGTTTCTCAACAGGCAGCTCAGCTACGGGTTTTATGCAGATCCACTTGTGCTCTCTTGGAATTCCATGGACAAACCGTGCTTTCTTTTTCTCTTCTTCAAAGATTCTGCTTCGTGCTTCACTTAACCGTCTGAGCCACGCGTCAACGTACTCCGTTCCAAACTTTTTCTCTCCTTCGGAAACAAGATAGGATTCCAAGTCGCTGAAGTATCCTTCGATCTTTTGAACAGTATCGCCGTAGCTTGGATCAGCTTCTAGCACGTTGATTAGTGTTCTTGCAGACTTCAAATCAGTCATGGCTTCTTCTGAAACAGCCAATCCCTTTTTCCGAAAATCAGTAACCATCTCCTCAAAGACTTTCCAAACAACGAGATAACCCATTCTAACGCTGCCCTCTTCAAAACTCTGACTATTCTGCTTTATAAAGAGAGCATCAAAAAAGCAGAAACAAAAAACTGGGGAATGCAGGATTTTTCTAGTACGGGGGCATTCCGCCCATGCCACCCATTCCTCCGGGCGGCATACCGCTAGGTGGCATCATTCCTTTCCCGCCGCTCTTTGAAGCAATCAAGTCGTCGATTTTCAGTATCATGTTCGCTGCTTCGGTAGCAGACTTTAGAGCTTGTTGTTTAACCCGCAGTGGCTCAACAACTTTCAGTTCGACCATGTCTTTGATTCTGCCTGAAAACACGTCCACTCCGAAGTATGGTGTCTGTTCGCTTTCATGTTTTGCTCTTAGGGCAACCATTATGTCTATTGGGTCTAAGCCTGCGTTTTCTGCCAAAGTCAACGGAATGATTTCAACTGCTTCTGCGAATGCCTCAACTGCTAGTTGTTCGCGTCCTCCAACTTTAACTGCGTATTCTCGGAGTTTTCTTGCTATTTCTGCCTCTGAAGAGCCTCCGCCGGCCACGATCTTGCCGTCTTCAACAACGTTTCTAACAACGCATAAGGCGTCGTGTAGCGAACGTTCTGCTTCGTCAATAACATGGTCTGTTCCGCCTCTGACAACAATTGTGACGGCCTTGGGGTTTTTGCATTCTCTCACATAAAGAAGCTTGTCATCGCCGATCTTGGTCTCTTCAACAGTCTTCGCCTTTCCAAGTACGTCAGTCTTCAAATCTTTAATGCTTGCTACAATTTCGCCATCTGCAGCTCGAGCCAACTTCTCCATGTCACTGCTGCTTACATTTTTGACAGCCAGTATGCCCGCTTTTGCTAGAAAATGCAGGACCACATCATCAATGCCTTTCTCGCAGAAAATAACATTGGCTCCGCTCTTAACGATCTGGTCAACCATTTCCCTAAGCATGCGTTCTTCTTCGTTCAGAAACTGCTCCATTTGTTCTGGGCTTTCAATGTTGATTTTAGCGTCAAACTCCGTCTTCTCAATCTCCAACTTCGCATTCAGCAGGGCAATCTTTGCATTCTCAACCAGCTTCGGCATCTGTGGGCTGGCAACTTCCTTGTCAATCACCATGCCTTTGACAAGCTCCGTTTCATCCAAGCTCTTCCCATGCTTCTTGAGAACCTTGATCAAATCAATGTCTGCTTTGGTCTTTCCATCTTTCTCTTCAGCAATCTGCTTGACTGCTTTGACAGCTAACTTTGCATAGTTTTCTTTTGCGCCAGCGATTCCTTTGCTGGCGAGAGAAGTCAGCGCAACTTCAACCAGTTTTTTCTCTTCGTCCACAGTTACTAGGATGGCAAGCTTGTCCAACGCTTCCATTGCTTTCTCGCCTGCTTTCTTGTATCCGTTAATGATAACTGTTGGATGTATGTTCTGATTTAGAAGGCTCTCCGCCTTGACCAGCAGTTCACCAGACAAAACGACGGCAGTTGTTGTTCCATCGCCGACCTCGTTATCTTGAGCCTTAGCAACCTCGACCAGCATCTTAGCCGCAGGATGCTGTACGTCAAGCTCTTTTATGATTGTTGCCCCATCATTGGTAACTGTAACATCGCCTGAGCTGCTGACAAGCATCTTGTCCATTCCAAGTGGACCCAACGTTGTCTTCACTGTTTCAGCAATAATTTTCGCAGCCATTATGTTGTTTTTCTGGGCTTCTTTTCCAGTGGTTCTACCAGTGCCTTCCTTCAACACTAAAACTGGAACTCCTCCTGATGGTTCAGACATTTTCTCTCACGCTTCCTTCAATATACCGTATTCAATTTTACAAGCGAATTAACGCAAGGAAGCTTTCATATAAATATTTTGACGGAACATCGTCAACTTGTTAATAACACGGGCAAGGCTAACGAGAAGATTGTGGCCCTGTCCTGCCGTTAGATGTCGTCGCAAACAATAACAGCTACCCTCCGAAATTGAGAGCTGGGCTGAGCCTTTTCCGTCAGACTCTAAGTCGTCTCACTTGTTGCCTTGATTATGCTGTACCCTGAAGCCTTGCGAAGCCTGTTCGTGACTGCTAGACCCAAGCCTTCAACAGGCAAGCCTTCAGCAACGATGACGTCAACACCTTCTAGGTCAAACTCTCTCAGCAGTCTAAACAAGTTCCTTGCAATTCCAGCCAGATCACCTCTACTGCCAAGAGACTTCACGACATCTGCATGATAAGTGCCAGCCGTTTCATCCGTGCATAGAACGCCAACCCTACAATTCTTCGCAATGTAAGATGCCACAAGCTCCCTCACTTTGCTAGCAACTGCTGAAACCTCTCCTTCAACAAGAAACATCTGCGCGTTAGGCGCGTAATGCTTATGCTTCAACCCTGGCGAACGTATCCTTTCAATGGACAAAGCCTTTTCTGCGGTTGCAACAGGATTAAGCTCAAGCCTTCCAACAGCCTTCTTCAACACTTCAAAAGGCGTTCCACCTGGGCGAAGAACCTGCGGTGGATCAACAGTCAAATCTACGACGGTTGATTCCACTCCGATACTGGTCGGTCCCGCGTCCAAAACAGCATCAATCCGTCCGTTCAAATCTTCCAAAACATGCTTCGCCGATGTTGGGCTGGGTTTTCCAGCAAGATTCGCGCTGGGCGCGGCAATTGAGCAGTGGCTTTCCCTGATCAGCGCCAACGCAACATTGTGCTTCGGCATTCTAACGGCAATCGTGTCCAAGCCTGCCACTGTCACGCTTGGCACAATTTCTGAACGGGGAAAAATCAACGTCAATGGGCCTGGCCAGAATCTTTTCATAAGCTTCTCTGCGGCAGAAGGAACTGTCTTGGCTAATTTGCAAACGTCATCTGCATTTGACACGTGCACTATTGGTGGGTTGTCAAGGGGACGTTTCTTTGCCGTGAAGAGGGCAAGAACTGCTTTTGCATTCAGCGCGTCTGCTCCTAAACCGTAAACGGTTTCGGTTGGGAAAGCCACTAAGCCGCCCTTCTTGATAATATCTGCTGCGATGCGGATTTTTTCTGTGTCTAGCTTTTGCGGATTGACTTCCAGAACTATTGTTCTCTTCATCGATTATTGATTAGAATAAAACTTGAACATTTAAACTTGTCAAGAACGTGATGGTGAAAAACAGAGGCTTTTAGACAACGTAGTAGTCTATGACTTTTTTCATACTCTTCGGCGCATTTTGTCTGGCAGCAAGCTGTTTCAGTATGGCTATCATCTGAGGCTGAAAACGTGCTATGTCGGTCAAGCTTACTAGACCAACGAGACGTTTATCATCAACGACAGGCAGCTTCTTGATTTTCATCTGGAACATTAGTCGCACTGCTTCTGCCAAATCCATCTCTGGTTCAGCAACAACCAGCGGGCTTGTCATAACATCTCTAACCTTAGTATCTGCCGCATCCTTTCCGTCAGCAATGACTCTCCTCAAGAGGTCTCTTTCAGTTATTATTCCCATAGCCTTCCCTTTCCTGACAGATATTAGGCAACCAATCTCAAACTTGTTCATGACTTCGGCGGCTTCTTTAATTGTCGAGTTTTCATCTATTGTTATGACTTCCTTTACCATGACATCTTCGACCTTTAATGAGACGCCGTCTTCTTCCTTTTTCTTGTGGGACAACAAAATCACCCAACTTTTCTATTTCTCTGAGTTTTGCGTATATAAGCTGATGTGCAGAACACTGGTTCACGTGCTTGAAAACTTGCGAAAAAGCGTTTCAACATGTTTGTTGCTGGCGATCTTTGCGCGTTCGAACTTTTCCTTTGGCTTGGCAAATGGTCGAGTTGCGTCAACTCCTACCTTGGTTGTCAGACCAGTTTCTTGATCTGCAGAAGAATCCAATGTTGATCCACGCGCGTTCTTTATTACTACCAAGTCTTCGTTAGCTTGGAAGCGTGTGGCAATCGCCCATTCAACATCACAAGCATCAAACACGTCAATGTCAGAGTCAACAACAATCGCATGTTTCAAGCTGGGGTGCGCTGCAAAAGCAGCGAGCAACGCGTTTTTCCCATCACCATCAACTTGCTTTTCAATAGACACTACTGCGTGGAGCCATCCGCTTCCGCCTGCCGAAAGATTAACCGCACAAATCTTGGGCACGACTTTTGAAACGCTTTCCCAAATCAGCACTTCATGCGGCAAGCCCATCAGAAATCTATGCTCCGCTCCAGAAGGAAGAAGCCCCTCATAGATGTAATCTCGTCGATGCGTTATTCCCACAACTTCTATGACTGGCTGTTTTCTTTGAATGTCGTAAGTTCCAGTTATGTCTACAAACGGACCTTCAACAACCTCTTTTGTTGCAGAAATCCTGCCCTCCAACACCAGTTCTGCCTCTGAAGGAGCACAAGCATCCACCTTCTCACATTCAATCAGACGTAATTTGTTATTCAACAACGCGTTTGCAACGTGAAACTCGTTCACTCCGAAAGGAACAGATGAAGAAGCCGCCAGCAGTACCGCTGGGTGTACGCCGATGGATATTGAGACATCCAAGTCTCTGCCTTTGTCCTTTGCCATTTTCCACAACTCGAAAAGATGTCGCGGAACCAATCTTATTGCCAAATGGTTCTTGTCTAGAACTTGGAGGCGATGCACCGACACGTTTTCAACGTTTCCATCAAGGCTCTTCGCATGTATAACCGCTGACGTAATGTATGGACCAGCGTCCTTGTCAAAATGCGTTAGAACGGGAATCTTTTGCAGGTTAACCTTCTCAACAACTTCCTTGATTGCCCCGTTTCTGGCGATGCTGGGCTTTCTCGGATTCTGCCATGAATCTGCCAGCTTCTGATAAAGTCGGTCTTGGTCAGAGTCAACTGCTCTGCAGATTCTGCTCCGCGTCCCGCAAACGTTGGCAACGATTTTTGTTTTATGATTTTTTATTTTCTCAAAAAGGAGGATCAATCCTCTGTCGTCGAGTTTCTTCATCATAAATGACGTTTCAAAATCTGTTGAAACTTCTTCTTTCACGTGTAAGACTTCTTTGGTTTTTTCCATCTGTTTCAGAAAGTCTCTGAGGCTCATGCTGTTGCACCTGCCATCTCTGTCTCTGTGTGGGTCACTTTTTCAATTAGCTTCTTGAAAGCGGATTGTGCTTGTGTTTCGTCCATTGTCTCCAGATAAATAGAAACTAGCGCTATCTTTCCCTTTGTCGCAGCCACGTACTCGGCAAACATGCGAGCTGAGACAGCGTTCTTTTCGCCCAGAAGCACGGATGATGTTGGGGAACCGAGAAGATCTTTCGGTTTCGGAACGGCGATTGCCAATGTTCCCAGTTTGTCTTCATTTTCACTTAACAGAACTAAGCTGGAGTTTTTTGCTTCAACATAGACTGCGAGAAAACGCCTATCTTTCTCAATTATCTCGTCTTTAACAACTTTCGCCCGTTCCATTATCGAATTCTCCATTGCTTATTAATAGGTTCACGCACTCACTATTTATCATTTTCAAAAGGCGATTCGACAAGTGACTGAAACCAAAGTTGAAAGAATCTTCAGAACATCTCGAAAAACACGCACATACTCTTCGAGAAAGACTCCAGTGCTAGATTATTCTGATACATTAGATGCAGTCGAAATTTCACAAGACACAACTTGCAGAAACTCGGCTGAGGCACTCGAAAACGTTTCGAAGCAGTGCGTGGTGAAGCTCGAAGTATCGGCGAATATGGAAAGAAGCCAAGCTGAAGAACGTTTGAAAGAGGTTGCACTCTGCAGAAGATGTTGCCCAGTGAAGTTGCATTGTCCATCAAAAACAGTTTGTGATGAGAATGACTCAGATAGCTAAAGAAGCTGAAAAATATTTTCCCTATGTCCAAGTGCGACCTTTTCAAGATGATTTCATCAAAACAGTTTTTGAAGCCGTTGAAAAAGGAAAGTCAGTTCTTGTCGAAGGAAGCAACGGTTTAGGAAAAACCGTTGCCTCACTATCTGCGTGTCTTAACGTTGCGATTGAAAATGATCTCAAAATACTGTATGTTGCGCGAACGCACCGTCAAAATGAGAGGGTAATTGAAGAGTTAAGGGCAATTTCAAGAAAGCAAAGGGTTTCAGGAGTCTCGATCCGCGGACGCCACGAAATGTGCCTCAACGACTTCGTGACAGCAAACGCGTTAGATACCCGCGCCGTGATGGAAGTCTGCGAACTGTTGAAGGCAAAGGGTCGTTGTGTTTACTTCAGACGTATCAAAGACAGAAAGACAGAGTATTTTGATCTTCAGCACCAGATCAGCTTAAACCCTCAGAAGGCGTCTGAAATTCAGAGACTCTGCCGAAGAAGAGGCTTCTGTCCCTACGAACTGGTGAAATCTTCGCTCGCAAACGTAAGAGTCATCGCGTCAAGCTATCTGTATATTTTCGACCCAGAAATACGGAATGCATTCTTGAAGACTCTTGGCACGACGTTGCACAAGATAATCTTGATTGTTGATGAAGCGCACAATCTTTCAGACACGGCAGTTGAGGTTGCAAGTAGCAGGCTATCGCTTTTCACGATTAAGCAGGCTGAGTTTGAGGCAAAGAAGTTTGGCTACAAGGATATTGCAGTCTTCGCAAGTGTTTTCAGAAGAGAAATTGAAAAAGCAGCAGAGAAAGTCGGCAAGGAGACTCTGGCTTCAAACGGATTCCTTACAGAACTTGTTGAGCAAAAGACGGACATAGATGAGTCTGCCTTGTTTTTTGAGCATCTTCAGGATGTCGGTCGGCTGATTAGCCGCAGCTTGCTTGCAGATGGAAAATATCCGCGCTCCTATATTCGTGGAATGGGCGAGTTTTTGTCAAAATGGCTGGAAACGTCTGAAGACCAGTCCTATGTGAAAGTCATGAACAAGTACTTGTCCAGAAGAGGAACCTACACAGCGCGGCTTGAGATAGTTGCTCTAGACCCTTCCAAGGTTACTGCTCCCGTTTTCTCGTCGACCCACTCTAACATCGTCATGTCGGGAACCTTGCAGCCGTTGGATGCGTTTGCAGAGATAATGAAGCTGCCCAAAGACACTGTTAAGAGTGTTGCACCGTCTCCGTTTCCGAAGGAACACATTCTGCCGCTTGTCAGTTGCGGAGTCACAACAGCCATGGAAAAAAGAACCCAGACAATGTATGAGAAAATCATAGATCGAATAAGAGAAGTTACTCAAAACACGCCTGCAAACAGCGGAATCTTCACTGCCTCATTCGAAGTTCTCGAAGCCTTACTAAGTAACGGACTGGGGAAAGCATTGGACAAGCCTCTCTTCCACGAACATAGAGGAATGAGCTCCAAAGAAAATGAAAAGATTGTCTCTCAATTTAAGACACAAGCAAGCTGCGGTGGTGCTGTTCTGCTCGGCGTCCAAGGCGGTCGTTCCTCAGAAGGAGTGGACTATCCACGCGATGAAATGAATTCAGTGATGATCGTAGGCGTGCCCTACGCTGAACCCACACCTAAAGTTCAAGCTCAAATCAAATATTTCGAAGGATGCTTTCCCGGACACGGGCGTGAATACGGCTACGTTGTCCCAGCTATGAAGAGGGCCTCGCAAGCTGCAGGTCGACCTATAAGAACTCTTGAAGATCGAGGTTCAATGATTTTTCTCGATGATCGTTTCTCCATGCCGTATTGTCAGCGTTTTCTTCCCTTGTGGATAAGGAACGGCTTGAAGGTTTTACCAGACGAAGATGGGGTCCTAGCAAGAGAGGTTGGCTTCTTCTTTAAAAGAGCTTTTTGAACTCGGTGAAATCTGAGTGGTTTTCTTCTGTTAAAGTTGGGATTTCCTTTAGGTTCTTGTCAAGTTTCACTTTTCCTATGGCAACCACGGAAATCTTGTCTTGGACGGGAGTTGAGATCTTGAGGATTTTTCTTGCAAAATCAACTTCTTGCAGAACGCCGATGCCTAGAAACTGTCGTTTTGAACCGTACAACGCCGTGAGCAATCCTTCCTCGTCGCCTTTCCGAAACAGCACGACCTTCTTTTTCGTGATTTCCTCGGTCTTCTTTATGTTCTCAGGGTTTATCCAGCGTTTCCTGCCGATTACCACTGAAATATTGTCGCGCAACTCAACAAAATGTAGGGGTCTCATTCCAAGAAGAGTGAAGATTCTTCCTGCTTCTCTGACGTTTTCATGGAGCTTGTCGAGAAATGGAAGCTCGTCTCCTTCGATCTTCAGCCAGTTCAAGGGCAGGGACTGTATTTTTGCGTTTCTAAGATGTTTAACATACCCAAGCTCTCGCAGAGTCCTGCGTTCTTCTTTGCTTCTCTGTTTTACCGTTTGAGGTGTTTCAACCATTACTCTCCTTTGTTTCTCAAGGGCATTAATTATCGGCGCCAACTTGTCTTCTTGCTGGATGCAGAGGATTATGGCTGGGTCGAGTTTTTCAATAAGCTGAATTTTATATTTGACGGCTTCTTCGCCTTCAACCCAGCCGTCAGTGTTTATGATGATAACTTCTGCGTCTTGGCTCAGAACTTCTTTCTCCATAAGAATCATGTCTTCAACTACTTTGTCGGCTACGCCGTCAGGCGAGGTGCCGCCAACAAAGATTGCGTTCTTCTCTTTCAAGTTGAACAGGTCGGTTATGGGCTTGCTTGGAAAGGCGTAAGCAACAGTGCAGGGTGGTCCAATATCAGACTGGCCCAAGTCTTCATCAAGAACGGCAACCTTTCTTTTGGCGCGAAGTAGTCTGTTCACTAAGTAAGTACAGAAACTGGTTTTTCCAGAGTCCACTGCCCCCAGCACTACGGCTATGATGGGTTTGACCTGAAGGTTCTCAAGTTCTTCATAAGACTTGATCCATGAAGAGGGAATGGTTGTTCCATCAACTTCCTCCACAACCGCGTTTTCTCCTAGCGAAACATCAAATGTCGTATTTTCTTCCACTGCGAAGGGCAACCGTTTTCCTTCGCGTATCACGACCTTGTTTGTGCCAGCTAGGGTGGAACCAAATACTTCCACTTTGCCTGAAACCACAGTCACAGAGGCTGGTCCGTCAACGAGTAGTGTTTTGTTTTTTTCAACAGTTCGATTCATCTGTATCTCTCCGTGGAAACGTGTGTCCGTTTCTTCCCGCTATTTTAATGGCCGAAACAATGTCTCGCAATCCTCTTCTATGTTTTGTTCCGCTTAGATCGCGGTTTGTTCCAGCTTCGCTCACGCTTTCCAACGTTATGTTTGAGGGTAATGCTTTGTCTAAAGCTCCTAAAAGGCTTTCCTTACATGCTGGGACGCCATCGCCGACTTTCACGGAAACCGACTCAGCCCGTGTGTTGCCAAGGCTCTTCAGGATATTCTCTATCTTGCCCAACGTCTCTTCAATGCTGAAACAGTTTGCGGTTTCTATGACTTTTCCGTCAGCAAGAACTGCCAACCCAAAAATTTCGCCGGGATCCACGCCTATGATGATCTTTCTAAAATGCTCCTTTCCCTGAACCGTCTGCAACGCTTCGTTCACCAGTTGTTCTGGGTCAGTGTCATCGTGGAAAACCAGAACTTTTTCATGTTTTATCAGAGGCTGCTCTTTTTCCGTAGTTATGACCACTTTGACTTCTACTGGCACAGGATCATCTGGGGTTATGCTTAAGAACGGTAAACTTCTTCTTTTTAACTCGTTAACGATGAGGTAGTACGGTTTTCCTGAAACTGTGGCCACTGCGATCTCCGCTTTCATACGTGTTTCCTATTCTTGTCGATGTTAGAGCGCAAAACAGATTATTAGTTTCGCAGTTTATATCTGTTGATGTGAACGTACGTGCTGCAGAACATTCCGACAGGCTGCGAAGCGGTTGACAAGACTCTGTGCGGAGGCATACCTGCTGGAAGCGTGAGCTTGATCTATGGTGAGCCGGAGACTGGTAAGACTACTCTTGCCATGCAATGCGCCGTAAACTGTGCAAGACTCGGCCATAAAGCGTTGTTTATGGATTGTGACGGCACCTTTTCCTCTAAGAGGCTTTCTCAGCTTTCTGCTGAATGCTTAAAGGAGGTCATGGAGCGGATAGTGTTGATGAAGCCAAATGATTTTCGCGAACAGACAGCGGCAGTGGATTTGCTGATGGAATACGTTGTCAAAGACTCTGGGCTTATAGTCATTGACACGATTACTTCTCTCTACCGCGTTAGAGTTGCAGAGTCGCCTGCCAAAACCTTTGAGTTAAATCGCGAACTCAACAGGCAAATGGCGCTTTTGGCGCAGGTAGCTAAAACCAAGAAGATCGCCGTCTTGATAACAAGCCAAGTTCGGGCTACTTTCAACGATGCAAGCGTCTCCGTTGAGCCTGTTGGCACAAGAGTTTTGAAGTTCTGGGCTGACACGATAATAGCCCTGAAGCCCACTGAAAAGCCGCAGGTGATTCGTGCAGTGTTGGAGAAAAATCTGAGAACTGTTCAATCATTGACATGGCTTCTGAAAATAGAGGAAGCAGGAATACGGAATGTCTGATTTGACGGCAGGTTGAAGAGATGGAGATAGCAGAGCTAGTTTTTGAAGCGTTGAAATTTATTTTTCCAGCCTACTGTGCGAACGCCATACCAGTGATTGCAGGCGGAGGGCTTCCGATGGATTTTGGAAAAACATTTTTTGACGGAAAACCAATCTTTGGCAGTCACAAGACTTTCCGAGGCTTCCTTTCAGGGTTAGTTGTCGGCACAGCGGTGGGTCTTTTGGAAAGCTTGGTTTTCAACTATCCTCTTTTCTTTGGCACAGTATTGTCTCTTGGAGCGTTGCTTGGAGATTTAGCAGGAGCCTTCGTGAAAAGGAGACTCGGTGTTGCGCCTGGCAACTTGATGCCTGTTTTTGATCAGGTGGATTTTGTCGTGGGGGCTCTTGTTTTTTCAATTCCCTTTTTCTTGCAGTTTCTATCGTTGCCTCTCGTCATAGCAGTGTTGGTTATAACTCCGCCTCTTCATCTGCTGACTAACTTTGTAGCTTACAAGATGGGTTTGAAAAATAATCCTTGGTAGAGCTTTATCCGACCAGCCAACTTTAACGACGTTGTGGAAAGGTTATAGCCGAACCGAACAAAAATCCAGCATGGAATCTCGGGTTTCGGGGAATGTGTCCCTTCAACTTCATGCAATGGTGAAAAAGACATGTTGTTTTGACACCCACTTCACGTTTCGCTCCTCTGCTCAGTGCTTCTCGCGCGCTCTATGATGGTGAAGCCTGTCATTGCTGATGCAATAGTCTATAGTGCGCCAAAACAAGCATATTCGCGACAAATCAGGAACGAAGGTCTCTATCCTATTCTGATTTCTCTGATAATCAATTCCAATTTAGTTCAAGATTATTAGTAATTGCTGTTAATCGAGATATCTCATCCTTTTCTAGACACCATTGTGTAGCATGAATATTGCTTTCTATCTGGCTCTCTTTTTTTGCTCCAGGTATTGGTATTATATCTTCTTCTCTTAACAACCAATTGATAGCTACTTCAGCGGGACTAACGTCATGTTCTTCAGCAATATGTCTCATTGTTTCGAAGAGCGTCTGGGATCTAGTGAAATTCTCCTTGTGTTTGAAAAGCTCCCAATGGTTTCGGAAATCATTTTCCGGCAATATCGTATTTTCATCATATTTTGTCGTTAAGAAACCGCTCAGCAATGGATAGTATGCTAGGACAGCGATTCTTTGCTGTCTTAAGAAGGGAAGGATTTCCTTCTCAATACTTCGGTTTATCAGATTGTATTCCAGTTCATTTGCGATTATCTCGCCACTCTGCAAGTTGCTTACTGCTTCCTGCACCAATGCATTGTGATAATTTGATACACCCACATATCGTATTTTCCCTTCGGCTAGCAATTTATCCATTGCTTTCATCGTTTCAGAAATTGGAGAGTAACACCAAGGCCAATGAACTAAATATACGTCTAAATAATCTGTTTGCAGTCTTTCTAGACTGTTATTGGCTGCTTTTATGACTTCTTTATAACTCAAGTGGTTGTGCGAAACTTTGGTAATTAGAACTAAATCTTCGCGGTCTCCGCGTTTTTTGATCACTTCTCCAATAAGCCTTTCTGTTAAGCCTCCAGAATATTCTTCTGCAGTATCGATCAGGTTGATGCCATTGTCAAGTGCAAAATTGATGCAGCCATGAATTTCACCTTTGTCTTGAATGCCTTTCGTTTTGTGGCCAAAGGCAAGTGTTCCTAAACCTATTCGGGATACTTCCAGATCAGTCTTTCCAAGTTTTATCTTGTTCATTGTCTTGATCTTTGTGATTATCAAAATAAAAGCTTGTCCTGATGCGTGTGCGATGTGCGTTTCTGTTTATGTTGAGTAGTAGCCTTAATTTCCATATGCTGGAAGCGGTGGCAGAGAGTCAGGTTAACCTTTGGGCTAAGGTGAGTCTTATCAGCCAATTTTGATTTGTATTGAGGCTTCAAGGAAGATGTAGGCTATGAACAGGAGAGCTGCGCCTACCATGATTGTCATGTAGGCTTGTCTTGGTTTGTAGGCGTATTTTGTGCTTTGGTACATGAGTATTAGTCCAATTACGCCTAGTGAATAGAGGATTGTCACTACTATGCTGTCAGATATGAACTGTTCTGAGAGTTGGGGGTAGAGGAAAATGAATCGTCCGCCATAGTACACTGCGGGGAGCGGTTTCATTATTATGTTGTAGAGACCGCCTCCGAAGAGGAATATGGTTATGCTGATTGCGAGTGCTGATAGGATGAGTGTTGAGGGTTTCGTCGTTGATATCTTACCGTAGAACTTGTTGAGTGAATATGATAGTGAAGAGATCTTTTTCTTAGCTGTTCTCGACATTTGAGTTTTCTCCGTTTTCAATCAGTTGCTGAGCCACTTGTGTGGCCCACTCGCCTGTTAAGGAATTCTTGGCAATCTCACTTAAATACTCTTTCCAAGAGATTCCCAACGCTTTTTTCCAAACGTCATATTTTTCAATGATGTTTTCGTAGGCTTTTGCGTGTGACTGACAATAGCCGTTTTTGACAGCTTCTCTGTCACATGTTTTGCACTTCATTTTTCTTCTCTCTTTCATGTTTTGATGGGCATTGAGGGTTTAAGCATAGTTGCCAAGGGCGTTTTCCCCTAGTTAGGATTTGGATCACTGGCCAGCCGCATCTGGAGCAGTTTTTTCCGAGTGGTTTCACGAGGCCTTTTTGCGGTAGTGGGAATGAAGTTTTGCATAGGCCTTTAAAGTAGTTTGTGCAGCCGATGAAGCGTTTGCCTGTTCGTCTTGAATGTAGCGTGACTAGTTTTCCTGTTTTGCATGTTGGGCAGGCTCCGATGACTGGTTGGTTTGGTTGCATCTTTTTTATTGCTTCGCTTAGTTGTTTGCCGATTGCTGTTTCATTTGTTTTGAGTTGTTCAAGTACGGGTTTCAGGATTTGAATTGTGTCGGATAGGATTTTCTCTTTTTTTTCGCTGTTTGTCTGGATGTTGTCCATTTTGTCTTCAAGTTCTCTAGTGAATTTCACGGAGACAAGTGTTGGACAGTATTTTTCCAAAACTTCAGTCACTTCAAAACCCAGATTTGTGGCGGCTATTGTTTCGCCTTGAACATATTTTCTGTTGTAGAGTGTTTGAATTATGTCTGCTCTAGTTGCTTTTGTGCCAATTGCCGTTCTTTCCATTTTTCTGCGGAGTGTGTTTGAGTTGTACTTTGGCGGTGGCTTGGTGAACTTGTCCTCTGAAACTACTCTTGCAACGTTGACAGTTTGTCCTTCATTCATTGCTGGCAAAAATGATTGTTCAGGTTTCACGTATGGTTCGTAGAGGTGGAGCCAGCCTTCCTTTAGGACTTGTTTTGCTTTGAGGTGGAAGCGGTGTCCGTCAACGTTTATGGTGACTTTCGTGTGTTGTATCGTTGCTGATTCGCCGAAAACTGCCATGAATCTTCTGACTATTAGGTTCCACACGTTTCTTTCAACACTGTTCAAGGCTTTTTCAGGCAGGTTTCCAGTCGGGTAGATGGCCGGGTGTGCTTGGTCTTCTCTCTGTCCTTCTCTTGGCTTTAGTTCTGGTTTGGCGAGAAGTTCTGCGGTGGGTCTTCTGTATTCAACTGCTCTGTTCAGGTTTTTCAGTATTGCTTCATAGTTTATGGCTGGGGGGAGTTTTTGGCTGCTGGTTCTTGGGTAGGAAATTAGAGCGTCCAAGTACAAATGTTGAGCTATGCTTGCTGTGCGTTTTGGCGTGTATCTGAACAAACGGTATGCTTCGCCCTGCAATGAGCCTAAATCGAACGGTAAGGGCGGGGGTTGCTGAAATTGTCTGGCTTCGACTTTTTCAATGTGTCCATTCTTTTCCTTGCACTTGTCCAAGATGGTGTTTGTTTCTCGTTTGGTTTCGATTATTGCTTTTTCGTATTGTGCTTCAAACGTGTCGTTGCCTATTCTGATTTTGGCTTTTATCTGCCAGTAGGGTGTTGGCACGAAGCTTCTGATGGTTTTTTCTCTTGCAGTGACGAACTTCAAGGCTGGTCCTTGCACTCTTCCCGTGCTTAGTGTAGTGTATTTGCCGCTGACGTTTTTTGCTGCGCTTGTGAGTGCGCGTGACAGGTTTATGCCGTACAGCCAGTCGACTTCGTGTCGGGTTTGTCCAGCTTCTATGAGTGCAAAATCCAAGTGTGGAAGAAGGTGAGTGTATGACTGTTCTAGCTCTTGTTTGGTTAGGGTTGAGTATTTCATGCGTTTTGATTCTGTTTCCTTGTTGTTGCATGCGTATTTTAGTATGCAGTAGCCGATGAGGCTGCCTTCAATGTCGTAGTCGCAGGCGTCGACAAACGTGTCTGCGTCTCTTGCCAGTTTCGCGATGGTTTCTATCCACGTCTGGACGTGTTTTGCTTTCCTTTCCGCAATGTTTCTCGGCACCCAGCTAAAGTTGAAAGTGGGATAACGGGTTCCTCCGCGTTTTTCTTCAGCTACCGTGTACAAGTGTCCAAGAGCGGGCACGACGACTATTTCTCGTTCGCGTTTTGCAACGTAGTACGGCACGCCGTTTTCTCTCTTTCCGCCAGTTTTTCCTTCCTTGTCTAGCGCTGAGGCTATTCTTCGAGCGGCATCTGGCTTTTCAGTGACGATCAACGTGTATTTTTCCATGATTGCACAAGCTGAGCAAACAACAGGATGTGACTGGTTTCTCTGAAGTGAACAGTATGGATAAAAGTTTTCTCCCAAACCCAAACATTTACGCTCTGGTTCCCTCTCACTCAGCGCGCGCACACGCACAAACGAATGGATTAATCTATCATGACTTCTTTATATGTTCTAAAAAGTAGAACTAAGAGCAGGATCGATTATCATTTCTCGGGGCGCAGGAACTTCTATGTTAGGAGGAAAAATTAGACAATCGATCGGAAAGCTTAGACATCTGGTTATCTCTTTGATCGCAGTCTTCCTGTTTTCTTTTCAACAGATACCTGTAGTGTTCACAGAAACTTTGCCTATGCTATTTCCTCTAGGAGCTTACTTAGCTTCTATGTTATGGATGAATGGTGACGTTTCACCTAGGCAAGTTAACATAATATTTTTCGAACCACGTCTAATGCTTGGTCGAATAATAACTGTAATAGGCTTTGTCCTATTCCTGATAGCTCTTCTTCAATTTATCAAGCATCGAGGTCAACTCAGAAAATCAGGATTCTATTCTGTCGTTAGACATCCACAGTACCTAAGCTTGATCATCATGGCATACGGCATTTCTGTGATGGCCAAAGAGACTGGTTGGGGTATTGGGGGGATGCTATCAAATTCGAATTTGTGGGGTTGGTTTATGCATATTCCTGTGCTCGGCTGGTGGTTGTTGGTCTTTCCTTGGCTTGCTATGGTGGTTGGATACGTGCTGTTGGCGCTTTTTGAAGAATCACAGTTGACAAAGGCAAATGAACAGTACATACAATACAGAAAGGAAGTCCCTTGCATCTTTCCTGTTCCTCACAAGAGCAGAAAACAAGAGGTCTTCCTTAGCGTAGTCATAGTAGTGGTAATGTGGTTTGTCCTAACACTTACATACACTACATCAAGCATTTGATCCTTGGAATCCACAAGTGCCTTTCATTCCGCAAATATTGAGCAAACAAGAGAGCCTCTTCACTAATCAGAGTTTCAATCTCTTGCTCATCTCCCATTCGGATTCGTGGAATCCTCACTTTCCTCTGGAAATACTGACTTAAGCCTTTAACTAAATCGCGTGTATTGGAATCGTTGAGGTATCCTCTCTTTCCTTTTCGGTTTGCTGAGAAATCTTCAGACTTTGGTATGAAATCATTCTTCCTCAGTCCTCAACAAATGATTTAAGTTTGGGAAAGTTGTCTGGGTACCGATGGCGATTTTTTTTGAAAGTGGGTTGGCGTGTTTTGGTTTTAGGAGTGGTTGTTGGCGTCTGTGTTGGTTTGGGCACGGGAATCATTGAGCAGTTTAGGATCAGCATTTCGGAGAACAAGTACTTCGGGTTTCCGCTTGTCTGGCGAATAAGTAACCTAAACACTGGCGAGACGTACTTGTATCTTGAGTTGGTGGCTGATCTAGCGTTCTGGGCATGTCTAATCGCTGTGATAATGGTTGTAGCAAGCATGATGTTGCAATGGGCGAAAGTCAGGAAAACGATATCGTAGAGGCTTGCTTCGGAAGGACTATACCCCCCTTATTTATAGGCGAGCTATTCATGAAGATTTTTGTCAGAAAGAACGCGATGGTAAAGTGAGCAAGCACATTTATGATTAGTAGCAGATTGTTGGAGAGCCATCTCAGAGTTCATGTTAAGTACAGACCATTCGTGATGTTCAAATTACTTCGACTAGTATGTAGACTTGTGTGCAGTCGACGTCCCAGTATTCCCCGTTGTGATACGTTGCTCTTGCGTAGATGCCGATTTGAAGTGCGTTGACCTCTTCAGCCGTCCAAGCTTGTCCCGTGTAGGGGTTGACCGTGTAGGTTGTTGAGTAAGTTGTGTAAGATGTTGGCGGCCTGTTTGTCGCGCCAAAGTAGTCCGTGTTGTAGGTGCGGACCAGAGTCCGTTGGTAGCCTGCGCGAACTCCGCTTCCCAAGCTTGAAACGCAGTTGTACACCGTGACGCTTTTGATGGTGGCGTTTTCTGGGATCGTGATGTTTTCAAAGTTAAAGCTGTCCTTGTACCACGATGTAGAGTCACTTGCAAATATGACTGTGGAGCCTTCGTCGGATGTTTCCTCGTCTACCTTGTCCCAGTGGCTTCCTGAAGTGGGGTATTGATATGGGAATTGAGTGTATATTCCTGCTGCGTTGGGTCGTTTGGTTATGCGCATGAGAAGAGCAGTCACTGACCCATCTTGCGCGGTGTGAACTATCATTGCTCCTTGGCTGTCGATGAGCTTCGTATCTCGAAAGTCGAGAACCGTGGTTCCTGATGCGATGGCTTTGAACGTGAGAGTAGCCGTGACCGTTGTGCCGTTGAATGAAGGCGTGGGGTAAATGGCGATCAAGAGTTTGCAGAACCTGCCATGCGTAGAGTTATAGTCGTTTTCCACTCCCGGACCAGCCCAGAAGGTGTTGTTAGACCAGATGTCTGGCGCGTAGACTACTGCGCTGGTGCAGTTTAGAATGGCGTTGTTCCAGAACAACTTGTATTCCCAGCCATAGAGGTCTGTGACGTCGCTGAGCGTTATGTTGACAGAGAAAACATCGTCCTTAACCACTGTAATTTGATCTTGAACTACTGAAAGTGTCGTTCCAGAACCTAACAGAAAAGTGTCATATTCTGATGAGGATGGCCCATAACCAGACGAGGAAGACCAGTTCTTGCCATAGTTTTCGCTCATGTAGTAGAAATCCATGAGCTCAACATAGCCGTCTGAGTTCAAGTCGCACTTAGGATTCCAGCGGGTCTGATTCCAGCAGGACCCGAAAGCGTAGCCTATGCCATAGAAATCTTGGAGTTCAACCTGACCGTCTTCATTTATGTCTCCGAGCAGCCAATCCAAGTAGGTTCTTTTAGCGAGATTGCCTTGATTAAAATCTGGATGGTCGTAGCCAGTGCGAAAAGTCGGTAAACCGTCGCCGTCGTCGTCAAACCATGGGTTTTCATCTGGGATTTTTCCAATATCTGGGTCATTCTCCATCCATGACCATCGGTCTTCTTCTGTGTGGTTCTTGGTTCGCACGGCTATGCGCGCATCATCATGTTGGAAGGCGTACTGAAATGCCTCGTAACTGGATACATGTCCATTGCCGTTAGGGTCGCGTTCACTTGCATTGATGGGATCGACAATCGCAATGCGGGCCACTGTATCACTCACGTCCCATTTCGTGTCACTGCCTGACAACGCATCCATAAAGCCTTCATAAAATTCTGAAAAACCATCCCGAACATCATCGTAATCATCCAGATTAATATATGCTCCTGATGTTTCATCGGCATCGGTGATAATAATTCTGTTAGGACCACTCAGATCATCGATAAATCCACCGTTGTAACAACTTTCAAGGGCAAGGATTAGCGTCCCACAACTTATTGTATCAAGCATTGCGGCGAGTTCATCATCATAAAGATCGTAGCCGTCACTTTCATAAGGCTTGAAGCATATAGCTTCATCAACACCAAACCACGTTCCGTTTGGACACATATGTTCATCTCTTTCGTCACGAGTATCTCCTCGACTGCCATCAATTGCCTCCTCACAGCCAAGCCTGGGTGCACCTGTGGCATCGTCAAACGTGCCATTGAAGCCTGCTCCGTGAGAAGCGATATAGATCAATACTATGTCATCAGCGTCCGAGTTGTCTTTCAACCATCCAGTTATCGCGTAATTCACATTCTGTAGCGTTGGTGTAGCATTGGGACTGAATCCAGGTATACATATACGCTGCTCAGGGTTTTGAATTGTCCAAAAATCTTCAGGATATATGTAATATATGTG
>Ga0172364_10000865_pt1 | contig 22476 bp, 20 predicted proteins | sample LakKivSesite10cm_FD_114545 | JGI IMG/M metagenome (GOLD analysis project Ga0172364, IMG submission 114545) | Sediment microbial communities from Lake Kivu, Rwanda - Sediment site 10cm | ecosystem: Environmental > Aquatic > Freshwater > Lake > Sediment | place: Rwanda: Western Province, Lake... | reverse complement strand
TTAGCGATTCTCTGTTTTCCAGCGGCAATCGCATTTGCAATTGTGTTCTGGGTGCGCGTTAGCGCGCCGTTGAGTATGTGCCTTGGCATAGTCGGTATATTCACAGCCATGGGTGTGGCGTTAGTCTGGAGCACCCTGCGGCGGAAACATAAATCTACGCTGATTTATTTCCTGAGTGGTTGGCTGTTTGTTCTTCCTGTATTATACGGTTACTTTCTGCCCAAACATAATTATATTAAGGAATATAAAAATTCTCCAGCCGCAATACATTATGTGGAACGCCGCGAGCGTCTTTTAACCTTTTTTAGATATGGGTGAATATAATGGCAACGGATAACTCAATCGATGTATCTATAGTCATTCCCGTCTATAATGAGGCGGAAAACCTTGAACTGCTGATGGCTGAAATCAAATTTGTCGTTGACGCCCTTGGGATTACATATGAAGTTATTTTTGTGGATGATAAAAGCACTGATGACAGCTTAGCTGTGATGCGGCGGTTAAAGGCAAGTTATGCGGAGATTGTAATCGTGCGCCATAAGGAGAATTGTGGGGAAAGCGCCGCACAGGCGAGCGGTTTTCAATGCGCCAGAGGCAGGGTCGTGATTACAATGGATGGCGATGGGCAAAACGACCCCGCGGATATTCCGCGATTTTTATCCGCCCTCACAGATGATGTCGACTGCGTGTGTGGAGTCCGACAGAAACGTGAGGATAGTTGGGTGAGACGCATTTCGTCGCGTATCGCAAATGGGTTTCGCAATTCCCTGACTGGTGATAAAATTACTGATGCGGGATGCACCTATCGTGCAATTCGCCGTAATGTATTATCAGAGATTATGGTATTTAATGGGATGCACCGATTTTTGCCAACCATCCTTCGATTTCAGCGGAGGAACGTTATTGAGATTAAGGTTAATCACCGTCCACGTCGCGGTGGCGTTTCCAAATACGGCATTGGCAACCGAATGTGGCGCGGCATTCTTGATTGCCTTGCAATGCGGTGGTATAAACGTCGGGCATTGCCTTCGGCACGCTACTTTCCGCCTGAGTAAAAACGCAAATGGAACAATCGGAAGAAACAAAAGAACTTGATGAATCTTCGATGGAGGCGACCTCTCCACCAGGCAGTTCAATCATTTGGGATATTGTTCGTGTGATTCTGATGGCTGGTGTTCTTGGAGGTTCGCTATGGATGCTTTATTCCACGCCCTGGACGCGGAATGTGACCTTTGGCAATGTTGGCAAATTCCGCGAATGGCTGAACCAGTGGGGCGGCTGGTCATGGGCGGGATTTGTAATTATAGGGGTCGCCTTAGTATCCATCGGTTTTCCGCGTGTAGCCCTTGCCACTGTGGGCGGCGCATTATTTGGCGTAATACTGGGCGGACTCCTGGCACAAATTGCAACGATACTGGCGGCGGTGCCCGTTTTTTATTTTACGCGGTTTTTCGGCAGGAATTTGCTTATGCGAAAAATAGGCAACCGCTTCCAGCGGCTGGACAAGCTTCTATCCAAGCATGGGTTTATGGTGATTTTATTAATCCGCGTGTGTCCCGTGGGCAATAATTTTATCGCCAGTTATCTGGCGGGTGTCACTGCAATACCGTTTAGAAAATATATTAGCGCATCGTTTTTGGGTTATTTACCGGAGAGTTTCATTTTTGCCTTGCTGGGAAGCGGATTTATTGACCATTTCAAATTGCGACTGTGGGGAAGTGTTGGTCTGTTCTTGGTGCTGTCACTATTTTTCATCTGGTATTATCGACGCTCTATTCTTGCCAAGAACGTGCTTAAAATTATGCGTGAGGAGAAGTCTAGGTGAAATCGGATATCGGCTTCGGAATTATTGGATGCGGGACAATGGGCTCACGTCATGCGGAATGCATTAAAGACGCCAATGGAACGGAACTCATTGCCGTGTGCGACGTCAATCAGCAAATTGCTGAGAAGGTCGCTAAAGCATTTAATGCAACGGTCGTCCCTGATGCGGAATCATTGGTTAAGCGTCCTGATGTGGAGGCAGTGTTGGTTGCACTACCGAGCCAGTTGCATGCCCAATATGGCATACTTGCGGCAGAGGCGGGAAAGCATGTGCTGGTAGAAAAGCCGATTGATTATTCAGTGGAGCAGGCGGAAAAGCTGATTGAGATATGCCGTGAACGCAATGTCGTGCTGTCTGTTGTTTCACAAAATCGGTTTCATCCGGGCGTGCTTAAACTTAAAGCTGCGATTGAGTCGGGCAAATTGGGGCGATTGATTTTGTGCAGTACGCAGAGTGAATGGAAGCGCGACCAGGCATACTATGAAAAGGCGCCCGGGCGCGGATTGAAAGACCCTTCTGAAGGCGGTGTCTTAATCAATCAGGCGGTTCATTATATTGACCTGCTTCTCTGGCTGTGCGGACCGGTGGCGAGAGTCTCGGCATATCGTGACACGCTGACCCATAAAATCGCCGTGGAGGATGTCGGCATAATGGCGCTTCAATTTAAAAACGGCGCGCTCGGAACAATCACCGCCACGACTTCGATTTCGCCGCAACAGCCGGAAAAATTGGAGATACATGGCGATAAAGGGACGGTTGTGATTGAGTCTGGAAAAATCACAGTCTGGGACGTTGAGGATGATACGGAAGAAACCTCAAACGCCGTTCCACAAGAAGAATTCAAGCCCAATCTGGTTCCAGTGCGGCGTCAGTTGGAAGATTTTGCCAATGCCATTCGTCAGGGCAAGTCGCCGCTGGTTACAGGTGAAGAGGCGCTTGCTGTTCTGGCAACCATCCATGCCGGCTATCGTTCAACGGAAACCGCTCGCTCAGAGATAGTGTAATTTATTAAATTCACCACCAAGGCACGAAGACACCAAAAAACCACTAATTTTGTGAATTTCTTACTGTTTAACCCGATATATATCCCCTTCGCTGACTGTTCCATTTGATGGGTCATAAGTATAAGCGCCGCCATTGGGGGCTGAACTTTTTCCCGTGAGAAGCGTAAACGAAGGCTGGGGAATCTTGGAATCATAGACCTTTTCCACATCCACTTCTAAATCCCAGCCATCACGACTGTTTTCATCGGTGTTCGGTCCCCAGCTGTAAATAATAAAACCATTCCCGTCGGTATAATATCCATAGGTTGCTCCTTTTGTATCGCTAAAAGGGTCATCTGGATAACTTTTTATATATTGTATCGGCGTCGTTAGGGAAGCGTTTAATGCGAATGTATGTCTCTTATAAGCGCCAGAATCTGGACTTGCAAAAGCATTAACACCATCTTTCCCTCTTGCCCAGGGTGGATATTTGTGGTTGTCTTTGTGAAAACGTTCAACGGCAATAGCGAGATATTTTAAATCCGATTTAACTTTTGCAATATTATATCTAAAACATCCGAATGTCCCAAAATTTGGGAGAATGAACACTGAAACGAATCCGACAACCAGAATTACAAGTATAAGAGGTTGAGACCAATTGAGTTTTTCGGTTAGTAATGACGATATGAAAAGGGTTATTCCCCCGAAAATCCCTACCATACCACAGAAAAATCCTAACATTGAAAATATGATTTTTATATTGTGAAAATATACTGTCGGAAGGATGACGGCAATAAGCATAAATATTAATGATAAAATAACGAGACAAAAAACTGTCATCGTTAAAGTTTTATACTTCTTCATTTCTCCTATGCTCCATATTGATTTTGGTTCCTAATTCATCGCTTAATCTTTTTAAAAATGACGTTATTTATACATATCTGGTTGAGCGAGTCAATTTAATAAGGCGTCAGCATTTTACCAGCCACCGCGGGGGGTTTTTTTGTTGGCATTTGCAGGATATTTCTCTTGCAATTTGTAATCACGGCAAATATGTGAAATGTCGGTTGTCTTGCATTTTTAATAGAGGATGTCATGAGTAGAATCTCCGACCAGAAGGTTCGCCTCAAAACCTGTGCCTTTCTTGTATGTGTGATTCTCATTTTAACATGCGTATTTGCTCAGGATGAGCCGATTGTCAGGGAGATTGTCATTCAAGGTCTCCGCACGGTCAAGAAGGAGAATGTCCTCAATGTCATGAGGACAAAGGTCGGCGAGCGCTCCTCTCCTGAGATGAGGCAGGATGACCTTCGCGCCATTTATGCCCTTGGCAGATTTTCAGAGGATATCCAGTTTTTCAAAGAGGACATCGCCGACGGCATCAGGATTACTGTCGTCCTCAAGGAAAATCCCGTTGTGGCGGATATTCAGGTAATCGGAAACACCGCCTATAAATCTTCCACAATACTTGCCCGCCTTCCCTTCAAAAAAGGCGAAATTCTCCCTACCGGTGCAGAAGTCAAGACACGCATGGAGGTTGAAAGACTCTATGCCGGCGGCGGTTACAAAAACGCCCGCGTGAAGGTTCGTGTGGATGAGATGGGCGAGGGGAAATGCAGTGTCACCATCGTTGTGGAAGAAGGGAAAAAGATTCTAATCAAAGACCTCATCATCCGTGGAAATAGATCCTTCGGCGGTTTTCGCCTCCGCTTCCTCGTGGAAAATAAAGGCTCGTGGGCGTTTATCAAAAATTATTATGATGAGACCACGTTTGAAGATGACCTTGAAGTTCTGCGGCAGTTTTACAAAACCCACGGATTTCTTGATGTTGTGGTGAAGCGCGGGAAACCGGAATATAATGAAGAGCGCGCATGGATAAGCCCTGTCATTGAGATTACCGAGGGTCCGCGATATATTGTCAGGGATGTCATTCCACAGAACGCTGTCCTCTTTACAAACAAGGAAATTACCGATTGTTTTGCCCCTCTGAAGGGGAATTTTTACAATGCTGATAAGTTTCGGAAAGGAATGGAAAAACTCCGCCGTCTTTACGGGGATGAGGGTTATACCCAGATGGAGGCAGAGCCGGATTTCAAGCGCCTGCCGAAGGAACCAGCCATAAATCTTGTCCTGAACATAAAGGAAAACGAGCGCATTTACGTGGGGAAGATTCGGGTGCGGCGCATTGGTTACACGCGGGAGCCCGCCGAAAGTGCCCTCGGTAAGATGTATGACAAAATCTCACCACCGCCGACCGATGCAGTTGTCCTGAGGGAGGTGACGTTAAAACCGGGTGACGTATATCGGAGTTTTCAGGAGGTCAGGAGCATTGAACGACTCAAGCGGCTTGAGATTTTTGATAGTGTCTCGATTACGCGCGAGCCGACGGAGAGTAAGGATGTCAGGGATGCGGTGGTAAATGTGAAAGAGGGGACAACCGGCAATGTTATCTTCGGTGTGGGCTATGGTGAGGACCCGGGCGCATATTTGCAGGCAAGTGTCAGGGAGCGCAATCTCTTTGGCGATGCCCGCGACCTGCGTGCAAGCGTCCTTTTCGGGACTCGTTCCTCAGCGTTCCACATCGGTTATTTAGACCGTTACTGGCGCAGCACGGATATGTCACTTGATTGGGAACTGTATTGTGACCGTTTCTTTCGCCGCGAGTATGGCGAGAGGATATATGGCACCTCTTTGGAGTTTGGCAAGCCACTTTCTGAGTATGTAAAGGCATACTTAAGATTTCGCCTTGAGGATGTGAATTTCTTTGATGAAGATGATAAAATCCGCACCAGACTGGATTCCTATCCATTGGCGGCGGTGAGATTCCGCATAGAGGAAGACCGTCTGAATGACACATGGTGGCCCACAAGGGGATTTACGAGGAGTGCGGGCGTTGAACTGGGTTATGCCGATGGACCGCTCGCCAAGCTTTTCGCGGATTTTTCATACTATAATAATTTCTATAAAGACTTTGTGTATTCAATCAGCGGCTTTGCGGGGTTAATTCCCTATAACTCGGACAATGTCGGAATCACGGAGCGGTTCTTCCTCGGTGGCGCAAACGATTTGCGCGGTTTTGCATATCGTGGCGCTGGACCGAAGGATAAAGGCGACCATGAAATGGCAATCGGCGGCTCCACCAAATTGCTCCTGAAAAATGAGATTCGCTATCCAATATACGATGAGTTAAAAGGTCTTGTCTTCCTCGATATGGGAATGTTGGATGAAACCGTAGGACTGGACAAGCCAAGGGCAAGCGTGGGCACTGGTTTCCGGCTTAAAATATCGTTCGTCCGCATCTATGTCGATTTTGCAGAGGCGCTTATCAAGGAACACAGAGACAATACTCAGATATTCCATTTCCGCCTCGGTGCAAATTTCTGAAGCTGAATTACAAATTAAAAAACCATGGGGTGCACGGGTAATATGAAAGTATTTTTAAATAAAGGAGATAGCGATGAGAGGCAAAATCATCATCTTTCTAACGTTATGTTTATTTCCCAGCGCAGTGACGCTTGCGCAGGAATCAATCGCCCTGAAAATCGGGTTTGTCGACATTGATAAACTCATGATGGAATCAACCGTCATCCGCCGAATGGTTGATAGCGTCCAGGATGAGGTCAAAAAAGAACAAGAGAACATGACCGATATGATGACACGTTATAAGGTCCTAACGGAAACTTATGAACAGCAGAAAACCATCCTGACTGAGGAACAGAGACAGACAAGGCGCAAGGAAATTGATGAACTCAAGATCGCTATCGATGAGCAACAGGACAAGGTGAACAGCATTATCAAGCGCTCCGAGAGGAGACTTCTTGAACCAACCCTTGCGCGCGTGGATGAGGCAATCAAGGCGGTCGGGAAAGAGGGCGGCTATGACCTGATTCTGAAAAGCGACGCCATTCTTTATGGGAAGGAAAGTAGCAATATCACCAATCAGGTGATGAGCATGATTGAAAAGATGGATAAGGAAAAACCGATAACGCCCCTGCCAGCGAACGAATCGGAAACAACCACAGAGAGTCTCATTCTGAAAAAGACGGAAGAGATGATTCCCATTCCAACCCCAGCAATTCCAACCGAAACAAAAAGGGGAATCTCATTTTAATACTCTGTCTCTGAAGATATGGAGAGTAAGCGACTTTTTATGCTTTGAATGTCCGTGAGCAGGCGCTCCGGCAGGATGGGCAATTGGGTAATGTCCACACCTGTGGCGTTCGCCACGGCGTTTGCAATGCATGCGGCGGCGCCCATGAGAGGCGTTTCGCCAAAACCCTTTGCGCCAAAGGGTCCTTCCGGATAAGGCGACTCCACAAGTTCCGCATGAAGGTGCGGCGTGTCTTTACTTGTGGGGATTATGTATGTCGAGAAGGAGGGATTCTGAATTCTGCCCTTTCCATCCATCGTGATGAATTCTGAAAGGGCATAGCCCATGCCCTGAATGAGACCTCCTTCAATTTGACCATATGCCGCCTGAGGATTGATTGCCTTCCCCACATCATGCACTGCCCACATATCCAGCACGTTCACCTCGCCAGTTTCCATGTCCACCTCCACCTCGGCTATCTGTGTGGCGTATGAATATGTCACGTAAGCCTTTCCCTGCCCGGTTTCAGGGTCCCAGGACGTTGGAGGGCTGACAAAGTAGCCGTGCTGTGTGAGAGAGATGTGTTGTGCGGCGCACGCCGCCGCCACGTCTTCAAAGGTGAGATACATTTTTTCCGATGTTGAGTCTGATGAAAAATGACCGCCTGTTATGGAGATATTTTCCGGCTCGCACTTGAGCATGGTTGCGGCGACGCTCTTCAAGTCATTTATGATTTTTTTACAGGCATTGAGGAGGGCATTTCCGCTGACATAAGTTGCACGGCTGGCAACGGTGGGACCACTATCACCCACCTGCATGGTATCAACGGGAAGCATCCGCACGTGCTCAGGGGATATGCCGCCCAATCCTTCCGCCGTGATTTGGGTCAGGACGGTTTGCATTCCCTGTCCCATGTCCGTTGTTCCAACTGCGAATAATACAGAGCCATCTGGCTTAACCTGAACATAAGCCCCTGCCACATCCATAGCCTTTCCCGCCGCGCCCAGTCCCACGCCATAAATGAGTGCACTGCATCCAATGCCGCGTCTTTTTGCTCCAATTATGAGAGGGTAATTTTTTCGTTTTTCATTCCAGTGGCTTGTCGCTTTTGCCTTTTCAAGAGTCTCAGTGATGCCGACGCTCCAGGGGAGGGATTGTCCAGTTGATGTCCTGTCTCCCGTGCGCAAGGCATTCTTCATCCGAAGTTCTATCGGGTCTATCCCAAGGATGCCTGCAATCTTATCCATCTGCCGCTCCATGGCAAAGACCACCTTGGGGGTGCCAAATCCACGGAACGCCCCGCACGGCACTTTATTCGTGGCGCCGGCGAATGCATCAACTTTAACATTTGGGATGCGGTAAGGTCCATAGCTGTGAACGGCACAGCGCCACAGGACGGCGGGAGTGAGGGTGGCATAAGCGCCGGCGTCAAGATAGATTTTGATTTCGCAGGCGGTCAGTGTGCCATCCTTTTTTGCGCCGGTGCGGTAGTAACATCGTGAGGGATGTCTTTTACTGCTCAGAATGATGTCATCATGTCGGTCGAGAATGAGTTTGACCGGACGTTTTGTTTTCCATGCGGCGAGCGCCGCCAATCCGGCAATGAGGGAGGGGACATCCTCCTTTCCGCCAAATGCGCCGCCAGTTGGCGTCTGGAGTATCCTGACCTTGTTATTCGGGAGACCAAGGATTGAACAGACGGCATTCAGGACGTAAAAGGGGCATTGCATGGAACCCCACACCTCCATCGTCCCCTGCGGTCCGGGCACAGCCAACATGCCTTGGGGCTCAAGGTAGGCGTGTTCCTGATAACCGGTTTCATAAACCCCTTCAACAATCACATCTGACGCCTTGAAACCCGCTTCAGGATTGCCGGAGCGGATTTTGTGATGGGCAATCAGGTTTCCTTCGGGATTGATTTGTGGGGCGTCAGGCTGGAGAGATTCCTCCGGGTCAAAAACAGGGGAGAGTTCCTCATATTCCACCAGAATGGCGTTACGCGCCGCCTCCAGAATGTCCTTGGTTTCAGCCACAATGACGGCGACCGGCTCACCCGGATAAATGACCATTTTCTCTGCGAGAAACGACCAGTCATGCTTGATGAGCGGGATAAAATTTTTCCCCTGGATGTCTGCGGCAGTCAGGATGGTAAAGACGCCGGTCAGGGAAGACGCCTTTGATGTTGAGATGCTTTTAATCAGTGCATGGGGGAGAGGGCTATAATAAATTGCCGCATAGAGCATGGATGGCAATGAGATGTCGTCCACATACAAAGTCTTCCCCAGTGCCTTGTCAGAGGCATCGGGTCGCGGCAGAGGCTGACCCACAATCTGAAGTTCCTCCATGAAAAATCCTTTCACACCGCAGTATTTTTTCAAAGTTTCAAATTAAATGTTATCCACTTGACAGATGCGAAGTCAATAAAGGATAAAGACAATAATGGAGAGAAAGGTCTTATTTTTTTGAATGGGAACAATCCATTGACACATTTTTTATTCTTGCAATTGGATATTTTGGGCTTGTAAATTCCTTTGCTTTTTTGATAAAGGAAGCCGAGCGGATTCGCGTTTTATTTTCATCGATTATGAAGGTTATACTCTTCTGGCATGAGAATACTTGACCGTTACATACTCAGTGAATATTTATACACCCTTTTGGGTGTGCTTTTTGTATGTGTCGTTGTGCTCCTTGTGTATATGATTATTGAAAACTATGATGATATTTTAAGAAACGACCCGGGGCTGAAATACACCACGCTTTTTTTTCTGAACAGTCTGCCATACAATCTGATGCAGGTTGTTCCCATGTCGGTGGCGATTGCGACGCTCTTTACCGTGGGACTCTTTTCTCGCCATCGGGAGATTGTTGCAATGGTAGCGGCGGGTATCAGCACACGTCGCATTATCGCCCCTCTTTTCCTTGCAACCTTGGGCGTTTCACTTTTGACACTGTTTTTCAATGAGCTCGTTGTGCCCGGATGTCAGGAACGCGCCCGTTATATACAGAAGGCATTTATAGAGGGGAAGGGGAAAAAGATTCAGACACGGAGCAAGGAAATATTCGTAAAAGGACAGGGTCAGCGTTTTTATGTCATGGATGCCTTTGACAGCAATACGAACGTGATGACGAACCCCACAGTTATTGACCTTAACAGCGACGGCTCCTCGCTCCTGATGAGGATGGATGCCGACCGTGGCACGCTTGTAAAGGTGCGGGGAAAAGGGAATCTCTGGCGTTTTGACAACGCCCGACGCTGGGAATTTGATGAATTGGGGCGACCGGTTAAGTTTGAGAAATTTGACAAGCCAATTACACTGGAGATGGAGGAAGACTTAGAGAAATTTCTCAGTCATCGCAAAAAGCCGGAAGAAATGAATTTTTTTGAATTGAGGAAATACATAAACATCCTTGCGAACCGCGGTGAATCGGTGGGTTTTTACAGGACTGACCTTCATCTCAAGTTAGCGTTCCCATTTGCCTCACTCATCATCGGGCTGATTTGTTTCTGTCTGGCAGTGCGACTTGATGCGAGAAACATGGTTCTGGGTTATGCACTTGGTGTAGTCTTTGCCATTGCGTATTATGGAATGACGGCTCTAAGTCAGGCATTGGGACATCATCTGATATTGCCGCCGCCAGTTTCCGGTTGGATATCCAATTGCATCTTTGCCGCGTTGGGGGTATTTTTCCTCCATCGTTTAACAATATAAAATAAAGGGATGGGCGATTATCTCCGGGGGTGAGGTAATGGAAGTCAGAAGAAAAGGGAAAAGACATCTGCTTTTTTTGTGCACGGGGAATACCTGTCGAAGTCCCATGGCGGCAGGTTATATGAAAAAAATTCTCGATGAAAACAGGATTAAAAATGTTGAGGTGAAAACTGCTGGTGTCATGACCGTTGCGGGACTTCTTGCCACTCCGGAGGCGGTTCAGATTATGGATGCTGTTGGTGTTGATTTGCGCAAATACCGCTCCACAAAACTCACACCCGAGATGATTAAAAAGGCAGATTTGATTCTCGGAATGACGCCTTTTCACGTGCAGTCTGCGCTACGAATGTTGCCTGAGGCGCGTGGGAAGACATTTCTTCTTAAGGAATACACAGGGAGCGACGTCCGTCATGCCCAGATAAGCGACCCTATGGGCTGTACCCTTGAGGTGTATAAACGGGTGTTCGGGGATATTAAGAATGCCTGTGACAAGTTGTTGAAGTCGGAATTCATTCTGGGTAGGAAGAAATCTGAAAAGAGGGCGCGTGAGGCAAAAAAGTTGAAACGACCGGCATCGGAAACCGTCAAATCTAAATCTGTCTCCACACCCAAAGCACATGGCAAAACTATTAAGAAGAAGGTACGTTGACAGGGAGGAATAATTTGACTCGCCTTGAACAAGTTGACCCGGAAGTGGCTCGTGCCATCAGACTGGAACTGGAACGCGAAACAGGGACGCTGGAACTGATTGCCTCGGAGAATTTTACGAGTCCGGCAGTGCTGGAGGCGGCAGGCTCGGTCATGACTAACAAATATGCCGAGGGGTATCCCGGAAGGCGTTATTACGGCGGTTGCGCAAATGTGGATATTGTGGAAAATCTTGCCATTGAACGTGCAAGGCGGCTTTTTGAATCTGAACATGCCAATGTCCAGCCACATTCCGGCGCTCAGGCAAATATGGCGGCTTATTTCGATTTTCTTGAGACCGGCGACACAATTCTTGGCATGAATCTCTCCCATGGCGGACACCTTACACATGGCTCGCCAGTCAATTTCTCCGGTAAGTTGTTCAATGTAATCCCTTACGGAGTTCGGAAGGACACTGAGCAGATTGATTACGATGAGGTTTTGCGACTGGCGCGTGAGCACAAGCCTAAAATGATTATCGCCGGTGCCTCCGCCTATCCAAGAACCATCAGTTTTGAGCCATTCCGCGAGGTTGCCGATGAGGTGGGGGCATTTTTCCTTGTTGACATGGCGCATATCGCGGGAATTGTGGCAACCGGGTTTCATCCCAATCCCGTAAAATATGCCGACATTGTAACAAGCACCACTCACAAGACCCTGCGCGGTCCCCGGAGTGGGTTCATATTGTGCCGGGAAAAGTACGCAAAGAGTATAGATAAGGCAGTCTTCCCATTTTCACAGGGCGGACCATTAATGCACATCATTGCCGCCAAGGCGGTTGCATTTTATGAAGCCCTTCAGCCTCCCTTCAAAAAGTATATAGAACAGGTTCTTAAAAATGCCAGTGCACTGGGGGAGAGGATGGTGAAACATGGACTCCGTCTTGTCTCCGGCGGGACGGACACCCATCTTATGCTTGTTGACCTCACACCTTTCGGCATCACTGGCAGGGCGGCTCAGACGGCACTTGAAGAGGCAGGCATAACGGTTAATAAGAATATGATTCCTTTTGACACAAGGAAACCAATGGAGGCAAGCGGCATCCGCATCGGGACACCTGCACTCACCACGCGGGGGATGAAGGAGGATGAGATGAAGACCATAGGCGACTGGATTGCACGAGTGCTAAGGAGCCCTGATGATGAGAGGGCAAAAGCGGAGGTCAGGGGACAGGTTGCTGAACTCTGCTCACAGTTCCCGCTTCATCGCGGGGTTTTTGATGTATGATGGTTCACTTATAGGGGTAAGTGTGCATTTTGGATAAACGGTCAAAAAAAGCAATTACTGATAAGCGTCCCTCTTGGGATGAGTATTTCATGGAGGTGGCGCATGTGGTGAGAAAGCGTTCAACCTGCCTGAGACGCCAGGTGGGTGCGGTTCTGGTTAAGGGCAAGAGAATCCTTGCAACGGGTTATAATGGCGCTCCCTCAGGGCTGGCACACTGCGGCGAGGTGGGGTGTCTGCGAGAGGAGTTGAATATCCCGTCCGGTGAGCGGCACGAAATCTGCCGTGGAGCCCATGCAGAGCAGAATGCTATTGCCCAGGCGGCACTTCATGGTATCGGCACGAGTGGTTCAGAAATCTATGTGACGGCACATCCATGCAGTGTCTGTGTTAAGATTTTAATCAACGCCGGCGTCAGGCGCATTGTATATAAGGGTTCATATCCTGACAAATTGGCTGTGGACCTCCTTGCCCAGTCTAAAATTCGTGTGGAGAGGTTCGGTCAATCGTCGAATAAGAAAAAAAAGGAGGAGAGATGAAAGCGATTATTCCCGCCGCAGGACTTGGAACGCGTTTGCGTCCACATACCTATTCCGTCCCCAAGCCTCTCCTTGAAGTGGCAGGGAAGCCGATTTTGGCGCACATCCTTGATGAACTGGTTTCACTCGGTGCGGATGAGGTGACTTTTATTGTGCATTATTTCGGGGAGGCAATTAAGGAATGGGTTCAAAAGCATTATAGATTCAAGTCCAATTTTGTTGACCAGGCAGAAACGCTGGGACTGGGTCATGCAGTCTCACTCGCCAAACCGTTTCATAAACATCATGATGCGGTCTTAATCATTCTGGGGGATACGATTTTTGAGGCGAACCTTGCCCCTGTCTTGAAACGGCGGGAAAATGCCATCGCCGTCAAGGAGGTTGAAGACCCCAGCCGCTTCGGTATTGTGGAACTGCGCGGCGAGCACGTCATCCGCCTTGTTGAGAAACCTGAAAAACCGCCGAGTAACCTTGCCATAGTGGGTATCTATTACATTGTCCAGCCTGCCCTTTTATTTGAGTGTCTCGATGAGAATATCAGTGAGAATAAAAGGACAAAAGGGGAGTTTCAGCTAACTGATGCCCTTCAGAAGATGCTGGACAAAGGTTCATTGTTTCGCACGTTCAGGATTGAGGGATGGTTTGACTGCGGAAAGCCGGAGACGATGCTTGAGACTAACCGCGCCCTCCTTAAAAAGTCTGACAATATTGAACAACTCTCCCTCCTCCAGAAGCGATATCCCGGCTCTCTCATCAAACCGCCCGTCGCCGTTGCCGAATCGGCTGTCATCAAAGATTCCATCATTGGTCCGTACGTCTCTATCTCAAACGATGTGGTGGTGGAGGGGAGCATCGTGCGTAATTCCATAGTTGGGAAAAATGCCCAGATTTCCTATATGCTTCTTGAAAATTCTCTCATCGGGGATAATGCCAAGGTGGAGGACCACTTTTTGAACTTGAATGTGGGAGATTCTTCGATAATTGAGATTGTTTAATATCCTGGGGAGGTGCAGTCGGATGGCAAGGACGCGATTTTTCACTTCTGAATCCGTTTCGGAGGGACATCCGGACAAGATTTGTGACCAGATTTCCGATGCTGTTCTGGATGCGGTTCTTATGCAGGACAAAAATGGGCGAGTTGCCTGTGAAACCTTTGTTACCACTGGTCTGTGCCTTGTTGGCGGCGAAATCACTTGTGACGGGTGGGTGAATTTTGAGGAGGTTGCACGTGGGGTCATTAAAAAGATTGGTTACACTGACAGTGCAATGGGTTTTGATTATGAGACCTGCTGTGTCCTCACGGCAATCCGTCCTCAATCGCCTGATATTGCAATGGGCGTGGATAGCACGCCCAAGCATGAGCAGGGCGCTGGCGACCAGGGGATGATGTTCGGCTTCGCCTGTGATGAAACTCCAGAATATATGCCAATGCCTATCATGATGGCGCATAAACTCGTTGCTCATCTTGCAAAGGTCAGAAAGAACGGCAATATTCTCTGGCTGAGACCTGATTCCAAAAGCCAGGTGACTGTTGAATATGTGGATGGGACTCCCCGGCGTATTGACTCCGTTGTCATCTCCACACAGCATTCGCCGGATGTTGAACAGGCAACAATAAGGAATGAAGTTATTGAAAAAGTCATCATGCCGGTTCTCCCCCCTGAGATGATTGATGAGAACACAAAATACCACGTCAATCCCACCGGTCGGTTTGTGAAGGGCGGACCCCATGGTGATACTGGGCTCACGGGTCGCAAGATTATTGTGGACACCTATGGTGGATATGGTCGGCACGGTGGTGGTTGTTTTTCAGGCAAGGACCCAAGCAAGGTTGACCGCAGTGCCACATATATGACGCGATGGGTGGCGAAAAATATTGTTGCCTCCGGCGTTGCCCCAAAATGCGAAATTCAGGTTGCTTACGCCATAGGCGTGGCAAGACCGCTCTCCATCTATGTGGACACGCAGGGAACTGGCAGGATTCCGGATGAGACGCTTGTGGAGATTGTGAAGAAGAATTTTGATTTTCGCCCCGCCGCAATTATTGAGCGTCTCGACCTCAAGCGTCCAATCTATCTGAAAACTGCGGCTTACGGGCATTTCGGCAGAAGTGAGCCCGAGTTTTCCTGGGAAAAAACCGATATGGTTGACGTCTTCAAAAACGCTTAATAAAATTACTCACCACAGTGTCACGGAGTTCACAGAGAAAAAATTTATATATTCTCTGTGTCTCTGTGGTGAAAATGAAAGGATTTCTTATGAACTACGACATTAAAGACCTCTCACTTGCAAGGCACGGCAAGCTCCGCATCGAATGGGCGGAACAGGATATGCCTGTCCTGCGCAGTATCCGCCGGCGTTTCGCCCGCACAAAACCACTCAAGGGCATCCGCCTCTCATGTTGCCTCCATGTCACGACGGAGACTGCAAATCTGATGTTCACTCTTAAAGCGGGTGGCGCTGACGTTGCACTCTGTGCCTCCAATCCGCTCTCAACACAGGATGATGTTGCCGCTGCACTCGTGAAATATCACAAAATCCCCGTCTTTGCCATCAAGGGTGAGGATGCACACACATACTACGACCACATCCGCTCTGCCATTGCACACAAGCCGAACATCACGATGGATGATGGCGCCGACCTTGTTTCTACGCTCATTTTCATGGCGGTCAAGCGCATGAAAAACATCCACCCCGTTGTGAAAAAGTGGTATGACTCTCTTCCACAAAAAGAGCGCGACGCCATCATCGGCGGCGTAATTGGCGGGACGGAAGAGACCACGACAGGTGTCATCCGTCTGCGCGCCATGGAAAAAGAGGGAGTCCTGAAAATCCCCGTTGTCGCCGTCAATGATGCCGACACAAAGCATCTCTTTGATAATCGATACGGCACAGGTCAGTCCACCGTTGATGGCATCATGCGCGCCACAAATCGCCTGATGGCGGGTTCTGTGGTGGTGATTGCAGGATATGGATGGTGCGGGCGCGGGGCAGCCATGCGCATTCGCGGTCTCGGCGCTAATGTGATAGTAACAGAGGTCAATCCCTTGCGAGCCCTCGAAGCCACGATGGACGGTTATCGTGTCATGCCCCTTAACGAGGCGGCAGAAATTGGCGACATCTTTGTCACCCTCACAGGCGACATCAATGTCATTCGCAGGGAGCATTTCCTGAAGATGAAAGACGGCGCCATCGTCGCCAATTCTGGTCACTTTAATGTGGAGATTGATATCCCTGCACTGGAAAAACTCTCCGTAAAAAAGGTTCAAATCCGACCATTCGTCACAGAGTTCACCCTGAAGGACGGGAAGAAAATTAACCTGTTGGGAGATGGGCGTCTCATCAACCTGGCGGCGGCGGAGGGGCATCCTGCCTGCGTCATGGACATGTCATTTGCTGACCAGGCGCTGTGCGCTGAATATATGGCAAAGAACGCGAAAAAGTTAGAGAAAAAAGTTTACACCGTCCCGCGAGAAATAGACGAGGAAATCTCCAAACTCAAACTCGCCTCCCTGGGCATCAAGATAGATATCCTCACTGCCGAACAGCGCAAATACCTCGCCTCCTGGGAAATGGGCACATGAGATAAATTCTCAGTTGAATAAATGACAAAGAAATGAAAGATATGTCGAGAACTGTTTACTTGTTCATGATTCTGCTTTTGTCACTTCTGATTTCATGCAGACGGGTTACGCCTCAGCAATTCAATTCTGCCAGAATAAATCACATCTCCGTCGCTAAGGATGGTCGGGGATTTATCCTGATGCCATCGGGGAAACCATTTGTCCCGTGGGGGCTGAATTATGGTGGCAAAGGGCGGCTCATCGAGGATTACTGGAAGTCTGAATGGGGAACGGTTGTCGAGGATTTCCATGAAATGAAGGCGGTGGGGGCAAATGCGGTGCGGGTGCATCTGCAATTTGGCAAATTTATGGCAAGCACCGACAAAGCCGATGATAATGCACTCCAACGCTTAGACAATCTGGTGAAATTGGCGGAGCAAACGGGACTCTATCTCGACCTGACCGGTCTTGGCTGTTACCGAAAGAGTGATGTCCCTATCTGGTATGACACTCTTGGTGAGCAGGAACGCTGGGCGGCGCAGTCACGATTCTGGGAGGCAGTTTCCGAACGATGCGCCAGCAGTCCGGCGATTTTTTGTTACGACTTGATGAATGAGCCGCTGTCGCCCGCAGGCAAACGCAAGCCTCGCGAATGGTATTCAGGAAAACTGTTCGGTGGGTACGATTTTCTCCAGTGGATTGCGCTGGAACAGGGGAGTCGCTCCCGTGACGAAATCGCATGCCGGTGGATAGATACACTGACCAGAGCCATTCGCAGGCACGACCGACAGCATTTGATAACCGTTGGACTCCTTCCCTCAACGCCGAAACTTGGACACTTCTCTGGATTTCTGCCGCAGAAGGTGGCGCCTCATCTTGATTTCATCAGTGTCCATATTTATCCTGAAAAAGGCAAAGTTGAGCAGGCGCTCAAGGTGTTGCATGAATTCTCGACAGGCAAACCTCTTGTGATTGAGGAGACATTTCCGCTATCATGCGGTACTTACGAACTTGAAGTTTTTCTCCGCTCATCGCGCGGAATCGCCTGCGGCTGGATGGGACATTACAATGGTCAGTCGCCCAGTGAGTTAAACGGGTTGAAGCGTCAGAACAAAATCACCATCCCGGAGTCCCTGTATCTTGACTGGTTGGGACTCTTTCAGAAAATGAAACCTGAAATGTTGGTTAAATTATGACCGTTTTTCAATGAAGTCGGGTCGGTTTCACTCTTTTTGAATAATTACTTGACGTGTCCTTATATTATCCATAATCTACCTTTGATTGTTTTTCAACGGTTTTACTGAAATATTTAACAGGTGATCAGAATATGGAAAGCAAAGTTCAAATCGAATTGCCGAGAGATAAAATCAAGGATTTTTGTAAGAAGTGGAAAATCACCGAATTTTCCCTTTTTGGCTCTATTTTGCGGGAAGATTTTTGCCCGGACAGCGATATTGATGTCTTGGTGACATTTGAATCGGATGCCCCATGGAGTTTGTGGGAACTTTTGGATATGCGTGATGAGTTGCAACAGATATTTGGGCGGTCTGTAGATTTAATTGAGAAAGAGGGCTTGCGAAATCCCTTCAGGCGTCATGAGATTTTAAAAACACATGAGGTGGTCTATGTATCCTGATAACCAGGATGTTTCTTTCCTTTGGGATATGCTTAACGCATCGAGAACGGTGTGTGAATTTGTATCTGGCAAAACCTTTGAAGATTATCTTAACAACCGCTTATTGAGGTCCGCCGTAGAACGTCAAATTGAGATAATAGGCGAGGCGGCAAGGAATGTTTCACAATCATTTCAGGATTGTCATCCAGAGATTCCCTGGCAGAAAATTATAGCTCAGCGACATGTGCTTGCTCATGAGTATGGAGAGATAAAGCATGAACGCATCTGGGCATTAGTGACCGTTCACATACTCAGATTAATTGAGTTGCTTCATCCTATTGTTCCACCTCCACCCGAATGAATCCCTTTTTACAATAAAAGATGGTGGTCATATCAACGTCACATTGATGATGTGTCATGTTCCTTTGTGAATTGAATCCAGTATTATTTCATGGGCTGGTGGTGTCTTTGACGATTCCGAGGGGATATTGTTTGACTACGGTATCTTCTATGTAACGCATAGCTTGGACAGGTGTCAGTCTCCAGTTGACCGGACACGGTGAGAGTATTTCTACGAGTGAAAAACCTAATTTCCGGTCCTGCACCTCAAATGCCTTGCGGATGTATTTCTTCGTTATGCGGATATTCTGCGGTGAGCTCACAGCGCCACGAGCCAGAAAGGCACTCCCCGGTGTCAGCGCTAACATCTCGGTTATCTTGAGTGGATATCCATGGTTCACGCCACAGCGTCCCGCCAAAGTTGTGGTAGTCCTCTGGTTCAGTAGAGTTGTGGGCGCCATCTGACCTCCGGTCATTCCATATGTGCCGTTGTTGACGAAGATGACCGTGATATTTTCCCCACGGTTGGCGCAGTGAATAATCTCGCCCGTGCCGATGGCAGCAAGGTCACCGTCTCCCTGATAGGAAAAGACAAGATGGTCTGGATGAACACGCTTTAGTCCTGTGGCAACGGCGGGGGTGCGTCCGTGAGGTGCCTCCATGCAGTCAAAGTTGAAGTAAAAATATGCAAAGACGGCACAGCCCACCGGCGCAACGCTCAGGCACCGTTCCCGCGCCCCCATCTCATCCAGCAATTCTGCAATCAACCTGTGAATGATGCCATGTCCACAGCCCGGGCAATAATGAAAGATGGCATCTGTCAGACTTTCAGGTCTTTTAAAAACGGTTTTTTTTGCCATTGGCTTGATACCCTCCGTGAGGAATCTGACCGGCATTTGGCGCGGTTGATTTCATGTCCGCCTTGTGCGTTTATGCGGAATAAATTTTCTGGCAATCATGCGGACTTTTTCTAAAATCTCTTCCATGGAGAACACCACGCCGCCAACGCGCCCCTTGAAATAAACAGGCACAGTGTCACTCACCACCCGCTTGACATCCTCGACGAACTGACCCATACTGAGTTCCGCCACTAAAATTGCCTTCACGCGTGATGCAAGGTTTTTCAGTATGACCTCCGGGAATGGATACAGTGTGATAAGACGTAAGAGCCCCGCCCGGATACCCTCCGTGCGCGCCGCCTCAACAACCGCCTTGCAGATTCTGGCAGATGTGCCATACGCCACAAGGAGAATCTCCGCACCGCGGGTCTGAAAGGATTCAAAGCGCACCTCTTTCCTTTTCAGCTCCGCATATTTGCGGAATAAATGGAGATTATGGTCTTCCAGCTCCTTTTCGTTCAAGAAGAGGGAGCGGATAAGTAAAGGCGGACGCCCCTTACAGCCCGTCATTGCCCAGTCTTTCTTCATCATGCGGGGCTTGTAATTCATGGGAATCTTCACCGCCTCGGACATCTTACCCAGCAGTCCGTCGGCGAGGATTAACGCCGGATTGCGATATTTCTCGGCAAGGTCGAATGCAAGTATGGTGAGCTCAAGCATATCCTGAACGGTGTGGGGGGCAAGTGTGATGGTGTGGTAATCGCCGTGTCCACCGCCTTTCACGGCCTGAAAATAATCAGATTGTGCAGGTCCGATGCCGCCCAGACCGGGTCCGCCCCTGACGACATTTACTATGACGCCGGGCAGTTCCATCCCTGTCATGTAAGAAATTCCCTCCTGCATGAGGCTTATGCCGGGGGAGGAGGAGGATGTCATGGTGCGTGCGCCCGCCGCCGCCGCGCCGATAACCATATTGATGGCGGCAAGCTCACTCTCACTCTGGATGAAGCATCCACCATGTGCGGGGATTTCCCGCGACATGTATTCCGTGAGTTCGTTTTGAGGCGTGATGGGATATCCGAAATAATGGCGACAGCCTGCAAGAATCGCCCCCGCCCCAATCGCCTCGTTACCGGTGATTAATTGTGTGACTTTCTTCATCAGACCTTTATTTTTCCTTATAAATTTTAGTCAGGCAAAAGACTTAAAGAATTCTTCCAGAGTGGATTATCATAAACAAGATAAAAATTACAAAATCCTGCCTCCCACGATTTGAAAGGACTTTTCCACAGGCAAGACGTCCTGCAAAGCATCTGAATCGGTTCCGGTGATGAAGGTCTGAAGTGAAGGGTCAAGGAGTTTTAAAAAATGGCGTCGGCGTTTCTCATCAAGCTCGCTTACAATATCGTCAAGGAGGAGGATGGGTGAGAGACCCGTGTACTGTTTCATCAGGGCAATTTCCGCCAGACGCAGGGCGATGATGGCGGAGCGCTGTTGTCCCTGAGAGGCAAAGGCACGTGCATCCTGACCGTCGATGATTATGCGGAAATCATCGCGATGAGGACCGCATGTGGTCGTTCCCCTGTAAATATCCTCGGCGCGCGAGCGACGCATCAGGTCCATGCATAATGCTTCAGCCACCTCCCTGTTGAGTGTCGTTTCGCTTCTTCCAAGGAAATTGTCATATTCAAGTGTGAGGACTTCTGAGGAATCGGCAATGCCATTATAAATATTTGATGAGGCGAATGAGAGTTTTTTCAAGAACTCTCGGCGGAAGCAGAAAATCTCAGAGGCGGGCGAGGCAATCTGCTCATCCCAGACCTCCAGACTTTCCGCAAGCTCGCTATCTTCCATGCTGGATTTCAAAAGTGCGTTCCGCTGGCGTAATATCAGGGCATAGCGCTGAAGGTGATAGAGGTAATTATGGTCCATCTGGCACCCTTCCATGTCAAGGAAGCGTCGCCGCACATTAGGCGGACCCTGCACAATATCGAGGTCTTGCGGCGTGAACAGCACTGCGTTCATCTTCCCCCAGAGAAGACCAAGGGAGGTAAGGGTCTTGCCATTGCATGTCACATTTTTTTGATTTTTGGAGATGGCAACCAGAATCTGATACAGAGATTCTGGTCTCTGAACTGCACCACGGATGATGGAAACGGTCTCAGAAGGACAATCCCATGGAAGAACCTCACGGTCCTGGCGGGTGTGAAAGGAGCGTCCCGTGATAAGATAGTAAATCGCCTCAAGAAGATTTGTTTTTCCTTGAGCATTGGCGCCCCAGAATAGATTCACGCCTGACGCGGGCTCAAATTCCACCCGTGCTATATTCCTGAAATCGCTGATTGTCAGGTGCACAAGATGCATAATAATAGTTCTCGCCTTATTCATTAATCAGCAAATATTCAATCTCAGATTCACATCCGGCGCTGATAGAAATGTCAATTTGAATTTCATCCCTTACACCCGCGTGAAAATGAGTGGAACTGCTTTGAAGTTTTATAAATGTTGACTCCGTGGGCTCAGGGTTTGTATAAGATTATATAATAAAGATTCGGAGGTGAATGATTGTGCGAAAAGAAATTTCTCCAGATGAGAAGGAAAATATTTTAACCAGGCGGGAGTTTCTTTCGCGGACACTTCAGACTGCTGCCGGACTTTACGCATTTAGTCTTTTGCATGGTGTGGCAAATCCCCAGATGGATGATAAATCAACCACTCTGACAGTTACAAAATCAGGGAGTTCTACGGGCTTCGTCGCTGATGCAAGATGGTGGGAGCCGCTGGGGAAGAATAATATCATCCGATGTACATTGTGTCCACAACAGTGCTCAGTCGCAGATGGACAGAGAGGTATCTGCGGCGTGAGGCAGAATATGGGCGGCAAATATAAGACCCTTGTTTACAGCAGACCGGTCTCCATGCATGTTGACCCCATTGAGAAAAAACCGCTTTTCCACTTTCTTCCAACGTCTAAGGCATTTTCACTTGCGACCGCTGGATGTAATTTCGGCTGTAAATTCTGCCAGAACTGGGAAATATCACAGGCGAAACCTGAGGAAATA
>Ga0172364_10000863_pt1 | contig 22485 bp, 18 predicted proteins | sample LakKivSesite10cm_FD_114545 | JGI IMG/M metagenome (GOLD analysis project Ga0172364, IMG submission 114545) | Sediment microbial communities from Lake Kivu, Rwanda - Sediment site 10cm | ecosystem: Environmental > Aquatic > Freshwater > Lake > Sediment | place: Rwanda: Western Province, Lake... | reverse complement strand
GCGTTGGTTATTTCTATCCTTGCTGGCTCATATTTTATCGGGTCGGATTGATAAATCTGGAAACATCTCAGCCATTGCGCTTTTGCCTGAGGGCTTTTGAGGAGCATCTCATAAATCTGCGCGAGATTGATGCAAGCGGTGATTTCCCCGGGGTGCTTTTCCAGAAGCCGATTTAACATCTCAACCGAACGGTTAATCTCGCCGGTCCGTGCATAAATTTGCGCTAATAGAAGCTGTGCAGGAATCGCCTCCGGGTCTATTTTTAAAGTATTTTCTAAATAAAACTTTGCTTCTTGGTAGCGCCCTAATTGATGCAACGCCCAGCCCAGATAATAATTAGCTCCCTGAGAATCCGGCGCGAGTTTAAGCCATTCCTCCAAGTTCGGCAAAGCAAAGCCTGCTTGACCAATGGCTAAAAGAATTGCGGATAAATTTTTAAGCTCATCCTTTAGCCACTCTTTACCAATCCCTTCTGGAATCTGGCTTGAAAAACCAGATGAGAAATCTATCTGATATTTTTGAACCAAAGGCATAAGCTCAGCTGTTTTTCTTAAAAAAATTACATTGGTCCCATCTAAATAGACCATTGCCCATTCCGGGTGATTATATAAATGGTAAATCACATAGGGATGAAAAATTAACTGGCCAATGACCACTGCGTCAAATTGATACCTTTTGCTCTCTTGTTCAAACACTGGAATTTGTTGCATAGCAGACACAAACCGGGATAAAAATTCCTCTCCATAGACCTCTAACCGGGGGTCAAAATAAATCTTCCATTCTGGATAGCCGAGCCAGATTAAATAACCTGCGCTTGCCGCATCTGCAAAAATTTTTAATGGCTTGGTCCTTTTCTCGCTTTCAAAAATTTTCTTAAGAAAAGCTCCTGCCCGAATCGGATACTCGGTCGGGAGCGCGCCAATTCTGAATCCAAATTTAACCATACTGTGGTTTCTGATAAAAAACCGATTGGTGGAAATGTCCCAAGCCAGCCAGAACATAATACATAGAATCAATACTCCTCCGAGCCAGCGAAATCCGGCTAAGTTTATCATCCTCGGAAAAGGAAAAAGCTCGGAAAAAGAGTTCTCTCTCATCATTTTCAGCATTAGCACTGCGCTAACTATCCCAAACAAAGCAACATTCCGCACCGCAGTAAGAGAGAGGTATAAAAAAGTGCACCAGATAAAGAGATTAGCTAAGTAAATCCGTTTCCGAAAAATGAGGATGAGAAAAATTAGCGCTGAAAGAACCATCAGGATAATATAGGCTGACATTTCCAAAGGTAATAACATTGAAAAAGGGCTCTGAAATTCTTCAATTAGATTCTTTGCAGCGCTTTCAGGATGAGCGATTTTTCGCAAAAGGATAAGCGGAAAAATCGCGCCTCTGAAGCCATAGGGATTTAATAGAGCCATTGGCAAAGAAATCAAAAGGACGATGCCCAGGCGTAAAACAGAATTATAAATCGGGACCACTGAACTCCGCTTTAACCATTTCCTTAAACTTGGCAGGCTGAAATAAATTATTTCCTCAGCAAAAAACGCACCCAAAAGGAAAAAATAAATAGGCCATAAGCCTTCACTATTTAGCCAGAGCAATAATAAAATCGGCAGGAGATATAAAGGATATTTTTTGCCTTTATGGAACAAAATAATCAGAAGAAATTCCAGACTCATAAAAAGAAAGGTTAAAAGCTCGGGGCGGAGTTTAAGTCGGATTGATACCGGAATCAGAGAAATCAATCCAACGAGGATGATGGAAAAATATCTGGAGGAGCTAAAATTAGGTCCGAGAATCAAGAGCCAAATCAGCAGGCTCAAGAAAGCCCCTGCCAGAATCATCCCGGCATAGCCCCAAGCCCGGTAGCATAAATAAATCATCAATTGAAAAATCCACTGCGCATCTATCCATTCATTGCCAGCAACTGTGAAGGAATAAATATCCTGCTGAGGGACCTCTTGGGTCTGAAAAATAATCTCCCCGGTCTTTAAATGCCAGAAGATATCTGAGTCAGTTAGGGTATGAAAATTAAGCATAAACGCAAGAATCAGAATCCCTGCAAAACCAACCCAGCCTAACCAGTTATCCCTGGGAGATTGAATCTCGGACCGGGTTTGGGGAGCTAAAAATTGTTTTAGAGATGGGATTGATTTCTGGGCTTTGGGTTGAGAAACCGGGGAATCCTTTTTCCCCTTAATTCGCTTTTTTTTCGTCATTATGGTCTTGATTTTATTTCCGAATAAAAAATTTTCCCCTCAGCTAAATGCTTATCTATATTTGAGCAGACCTTTATTTACATTCCACCTTTTGCGCAACACAATTCCCATTGGCGTCAGGGCAGCATTCCTCACAATACTGCTTCCCATCATCTCCCACACAGGTTCTCCAATAACAACCGTTTTCTTGCTTCATCCAATCAGTGCAACTTGGAGCAAGCTGAACAAAACCGTTCTCAGCAGAGGAATTAGAAGGTTTAGGATTATACCAGGACCCACCCGGATAAACACTCAACATCATCAAACTGATAATAATCATAGTCATCATTATTCCCTTTTTCATATTTGCTACCCCCTCTCTTATACTCAAATTTTTGGTTTTCACTCTGTTGCTTGGCGCTCTTTAGACCTATTTTGCCTCCCTGCCAAAATTCAAGCGCATTTTGGCAGGCTTGTCAAGCGGTATCAAGATCTGTTATCGTGCTCGGGGCTCGGGTCCTAAATTTTTGTAATGTGCCAGGACATCGTTCCCAGGTAAAGGGGTTTGAGGGGGAGATTTTAGAGGCTTGATTTTATGTGCGAATGGCAGGAAAAGATAGATGGGAACAACTTTATCCAAAAGGTAAGGAGGGAAGAGGACAATTTCCTTTTTGATTTAAGGCTTTCTTTTAAGGGATTCTGGTCATTCGGGCATTAAGCGGAGAGAGGATTTTTTCCTGAATATGGGTTAATTTGCTTTTATTCCCCCTCCCCTGGGAACGATGTCTAGGCTCCTCTACATTTTTTTCTTGACAAAGTCCTGCAGATTAAATATTATGTATGCGGAATTTCCGATGGCGAAACAAAATTTTGAAACCGGGTTTTTGCTCAATCGCGCCAGCTTTGCGATGAGCAGATATTTAAATCATTCCTTTGCTAAAAAGGGTCTTGCTAAATTTTCCACCAGCTTCTTAGGCGTAATGCAGTGTCTCTGGGAAGAAAACGGGCAAAATCTGACAGAATTGGCGTTAAAAATTGGCTTGGAGAGTAGCTCTATGACCGGTTTAATAGACCGGATGGAGCGGGCGAATCTGGTCAAGAGGAGCAAGGATGATAGGGACCGCCGGGTCTGGCGGGTTCAATTGACCAGGCAGGGAAAAGAGATAGAGGCGCTGGCGGTGGGGGTGATTGAAAAGAGTTATCAGGACTTGACTCAGGACATATCTTTAAAAGAGCTGGAGCTCACGAAAAAGGTTCTGTTGAAGATGATAGAGAACACCGGGTATGAGTTGAGAAATTTTAAACCCAAAAGGTCAAAGAAAGGAGGAAGTAAATGAAGGCAAAAAGGGAAATCAAGCGTGCTGGGGTGCTGGGCGCAGGCGTGATGGGCGCTCAAATTGCGGCTCATCTTGCCAGCGCCGGGATAGAAGTTTGTCTCATGGACATTGTTCCACCGCAACTCAGTGAGGATGACAAAAAGAAAGGGATTACCACTCAAGACAGGTCTTTTCGGAACCGATTTGCGCAGAAGGGATTAGACGCTCAGGTTAAAGCCAAGCAGAGCGGTTTTATGAGCAAAACTGATGCGGAGCGGGTTCGGGTGGGCAACTTTGAGGACAATATGAAATGGCTCAAGGATTGCGATTTCATCATTGAGGCGGTGGTGGAGAGGCTGGACATCAAGCAGAAGGTTTTTAAAGAGGTGAGTAAACACTGGAACGGAAATGCCATCGTTGCCAGCAATACCAGCGGAATCAGACTAAAAGAGATTGCAACTGCGCTCAGCCCGGAGCTTCAAAAACATTTTCTCGGGATTCATTTCTTTAATCCGGTTCGGTTTATGCATCTTTGTGAGGTGATTCCTTGGGCAAAGACCAAAAAGGAGATTGTGGAGTTTATGGTCTATTTCTGTGAGCGGGAATTGGGAAAAGGGGTGGTGCTGGCAAAAGACACTCCTAATTTTGTGGCTAACCGAGTTGGAGTGGGAGGATTGATTTATGCGATTCGGACTATGATGGAGATGGGGATAAGGATTGAGGAAGCGGATTTGGTAATGGGTCCTCCAATGGGCAGGCCCAAGAGCGCAATGTTCAGAACCGCGGATATGGTGGGCTTGGACACTTTGGTTCATATTGCGCATAATACCGCGCAGGCGGTAAAACCAGATGAGGCAGAGGGGTATTTTAAGCTCCCAGAGTTTATTGAGCAGATGACAAAAAAGAATTTGTTAGGCAACAAAACCGATGGCGGGTTCTATAAGCGGATGGATAAAAAGACCTTTAAGGTGATTGACCCAAAAACTCTGGAATATGTGGACCAGGCGCCTGAAAAAAGCGATAAGTTAGGATTGATTTTATTTGAAAAAGACCCAGGCAAGCGGATTAAGGCAGTGGTCAATGCGGATGATAGATACGGCAGATTTGCCTGGAAATGTTTTGCCGGAAGCAGTATTTATGCGGTGGAGATGGTCGGGCAAATCTGCGACACTATCCTGGAAGTTGATAATGGAATGAAATGGGGATTTAACTTTGATTTAGGACCTTTTGAAGCCTGGGACGCAGTGGGCTTAAAAGAGTCTGTCGCAAGGATGAAAAAAGAGGGATTCGTGGTTCCAAAAAAGGTAGAGGAGATGCTTGCCAAAAAGAAGACCTCGTTCTATATCACCAAGGCCGGCAAGCGCTATTATTACGATTTCAAAAAGAAGAATTATAAGCCGATTCCAGAGAACCCCAATATCCTGATTCTCAAAGACCTGAAGGCGCAAAAGAAAGTGGTGGATACCTGTCCAACCGCATCTATTATTGACCTGGGCGACGGGGTGTATTGCGTGGAGTTTCATTCCACGATGAACGCCATAGATGAAAATATAATGAAGATGCTCAATAAAGGAGTGGATTTAGCAGAGGAGAAGGGAATCGGGGTGGTGATTGGCAATCAGACCAATGAGCTACCGGGAGCGTTCAGCGCAGGCGCTAATATCAATATGATACTGGAAGGCGCAAAAACCGGACAGTTTGAGATGATAGAAAAAGCGGTCAAATACTTCCAGGAGACCAATCTCAGGCTCTATTACTCTAAGGTGCCGGTGGTCGCTACCCCGCATGGCTTGACCCTGGGCGGGGGCGCAGAGGTCGCAATGAGCTCCAATAAGATGGTTTGCGCAATGGACTTATTTATGGGCTTGGTTGAAGTAGGAGTGGGCTTGATTCCGGGCGGAGGCGGGACCATGTTAATGCTCAGGAATTATCAAGCATTTGTTCCCAAGCGAGCAGAGATGAATAATCTTCAGCCATTGGTCCAGCCGGTATTTGAGATGATTGCGACTGCCCGGACCTCTAATAGCGCAGGCGAGGCAAGAGAAATGGGTTTTTTAAGGCCTGGGGATAAAATCCTGTTCAATCGCGACCACCTGATAGCAGAAGCCAAGCGAGAGGTTCTGGCAATGAATTTGGCTGGATTTAAACCGCCAGAGAAAAGAAAAATTCAAGTGATGGGCGATAACTTGAGAGGGATGGTCAACGCGGTGCTTTATAATATGAGACAGGGAAATTACGCAACTGATTATGATTGCTTTATTGCCAAGAAGTTAGCTTGGGTCTTGGGCGGTGGAAACGCGCCAGAGAATGCGCTAATGGAGGAAGAGGAGATTTTAGCTTTAGAGAGACAAGTTTTTGTAGAGCTATGCGCTGAGAAGAAAACTCAAGAGCGATTAGAGCATATGCTTAAGACCGGTAGACCTCTTCGGAACTAAATTTATAAAGGAGAAGGAGGTTTAAAATGAGAGAAGCTTTAATAGTTTGTTCGGTAAGAAGTCCGGGAGCTAATTCCCGCAGAGGAAACTTAAGACAGACCCGTCCTGATGAGCTCTGCTCACAGGTGGTAGAATCCGCCTTGGCCAAGGTGTCTGATTTAAAGATAGAGATGGTGGATGATTTGGTGTTAGGCTGTTCCTTCCCTGAGGCAGAGCAGGGATTGAACTTCGCTCGGCTGATTGCGCTCAAAACCGGCTTCCAATATAAAACCCCAGGCTATACCGTCAATCGCTTTTGCTCCTCAGGCCTACAGGCGATTGCGCTGGCCGCGCAGAACATTATGGTGGGCTGGTCAGATATTGTGGTCGCAGGCGGAATTGAGAGTATGAGCCGGGTGCCAATGGGTGGATTTATCCAGAGACCCTGGCCCGAGTGGAGCGAGACCTATCCTGAGCCGTATGTGTCAATGGGAATCACCGCGGAGATTGTCGCCAGCAAATATAATATCAGCAGGCAGGAGCAGGACGAGCTTGCGCTTCGCTCTCATCAGCGGGCAAATGAGGCGCGAAAAAACGGATACTTCAAGGAGATAGTCCCGGTTCAAGCGGTGCGCTATGTGAAAAAAGATGGAAAATATGTCAAGGAGACCTATAAATTTGATTTTGATGATGGGGTCAGACCCGAGACCACTTTAGAGGCGCTGGCAAAGCTCCCTTCGGTCTTCAAACAAGGAGGAACTGTCACCGCAGGCAATAGCTCCCAGACCACTGATGGCGCGGCAATCTCAATTTTAATGAGCAGAGAGAAATGCGAGGAGCTGGGCATCAAGCCCATCGCCAAGTTTCATAATTTCCAGGTGGTGGGCGTGCCTCCAGAAGAAATGGGAGTGGGTCCAAGGTATGCCATTCCAAAGCTTCTGGATAAAGCGGGAAGGAAAATTGAGGATATTGATTTGTTTGAATTAAATGAGGCATTCGCAAGCCAGGCTCGCTATTGCGTTAAAGAGCTTGGAATCCCGGACGACAAGTTTAATGTCTGCGGAGGAGCGGTTGCTCTGGGACATCCGTTAGGATGCACTGGCGCGAAACTTACTGCGACCTTGATTGCCCAGCTTCAGAGGATAGGGAAGAAATGGGGAGTGGTCTCTATGTGCATTGGCGGTGGAATGGGCGCAGCCGGCTTGATTGAACTGCTTGACTAAAACTGAGAGCCAGAGGGGCAGGGAGCTACCTTGCCCCTTCTGGTTTATCTTTGATTGGAAAAACAGTGGAATTGATTTTATTATCAGAGATATGAAAGACAAAGGCTTAATTTTTGCCCTGGACGCAGACAGCTTAAACCAAGCCTTAAGCTGGGCTGAAAAGCTCAGAAAATATGTGGATGGCTTTAAAATCGGCTCTCAATTTTTCACCCGAACCGGCTTATCCGCCATCAAGTTGATTCAGGAAGCTCAAAGCAGGGTCTTTCTTGACCTGAAATTTCACGACATCCCTTTCACAGTGGAAGAGGCAAGTTATGAGACCGCTCGGATGGGGGTATGGATGTTCAATGTTCATGCTTTGGGCGGAAAAGAAATGATGAAAAGAGCTATGACTGGCGCAGAGCGAGGCGCAAAAGAAATAAAAAAGCCCAGACCCAAAATCCTGGCGGTCACAGTGCTCACCAGCATCTCGGACCAAGACCTTAAAGAATTAGGCTTTCCGCAAGACCCGCAATCCCTGACCCTTCATCTGGCAAAGTTAGCTTTAGAAGCAGGTCTGGATGGAGTAGTCGCCAGCCCCCAAGATGTGAAATTATTAAGAAAAGAACTGGGAACCAAATTCTTAATCATCACCCCGGGCATCCGCTATGAGAAAAAAATTAGCTCAGATGACCAGAAGCGAACCTCTACCCCCCAGGAAGCTATTAGCGCAGGCGCTGATTATCTGGTGGTGGGAAGACCGATTCGGGAAGCAATTGACCCAATTAAAACCGCAGAGCAGATTGCTCAGGAAATAGTCTCTGCCAGAAAAAAATGAGCGAGTTCATATACGGAATTCACCCGGTCCGAGAACTGCTCAAAAAAAGACCAGCTGAGGTAAGCGAGATTGTCTTTTCAAGAAAACAAACTGACCTGGAAGATATTATCCTGATGGCTCAAAAAGCTAACTTAAAAATAAGATCCACCTCAAAAGAAGAATTAGACCATTTAACCGGCAGTAAAGACCATCAAGGAATCATCGCCAAAGCGCCTCTACCCAAAAACTCCTCTATGAATGAGATAATAGAAAAATCCGCTAATAAATCTAACTCGCTTCTGGTCTTCCTTGACCAGATAGAAGACCCGCAAAATCTGGGCGCCATCATCAGAAACGCAGAGTGCGCAGGCGCAGACGCGCTCATCATCCCAGAGCATAAAAGCGCTAAAATCACCCCCGCAGTCCATAAAGCCAGCGCAGGCGCCTTAGAATGGCTCGTTTTTGCCATTGTCCCAAATCTGGTTAGAGCCATAGAGCAAGCTAAAGCTAATGGCTTTTGGGCTTATGGCGCCAGCCCCAATGCGCAAACTACCTTATGGGAAACTAAATTCTCTCCCAAAACCGCTATCATCATCGGCTCAGAGGCAAAAGGGATTCGTCCCCTGGTCCAGAAAACTTGCGATTTCCAGATAAGAATCCCGCTTTATGGCAATATCCAGAGCTTGAACGCAGGAAGCGCCTCTGCCATCGTTCTCTATCATTACCGAAACCAATTCCCAGGCCCCTGCTCATAAACATAATCCTAATCTCACTCAAAAATTTTGCCCCTTTTGATATTTTTCCGATGTCATTCCGGTCCCGCATATTGCTCGGCACGAGAATTCAGCGCCAAACAATTTTTTTCATCGTAGAGACCGCAAAGGCAGAGGCATTGATTGTCAGGTGAATTTTTGGAATTGGTTCAGGAGGCTTAAAGGGTTTGACAAATAATCAAGATTGAATAGGTTAAAATTATGGAACTGGCAAGCAGAATCCAGCTCTGGCTTCGCCCGGGAACTGAATCAGAGTTATCTGAGGTAATGAGAAGCTCTCGGGAGGTATGGGGCGCGGGAATCTCTTTAGAGCAATATGCGGAATATCATCGCTTGATTCGGACTCATCAATGGTCAAAAGATAATTTTAAACATCTGGTCTTGGTGAATAATAAAAATGAGCTTCTTTCTTCCTGCAAGGTCTATCATCATCGGCTCCGGGTCGGCTCTGAGCTTTTTAAGCTTTGCGGGATTGGCGCGGTTTTTACCCCTCTCCTGAATCGGGGGAAGGGATATGCTACTCAGATGCTAAAAGCCCTCCTGGATGATTTAAAAACTTCAGGACTTGACCTGGCTTTGCTATTTTCAGATATCAGCCCGGAATTTTATGAGCAATTCGGGTTTCGCTTAATCCCCAAAAAAGACCCAATCTATATTTTTAATCATAAAGCCTTTAAAAGCATAAACCGGGGCATAAAATTTTATCGGCATTTACCGAGCGAGCTTTTGGACTGGCATCGCGGATATGCTGAAAGGGGAAAATTTTTTCTGGAAAGGGAACAAAGCTATTTTGACCTTTTAAGTCAGCGGATTGATTGGCATCGGACTTATTTAGGTTATAAGGAGCAGGTGGTGATAGTTTCAGAAGGGTGTCGGAGTTATCTCTGGATAGACCGGGGAGAAAGTTATATCCAGATTCGGGACTTTGGCAGTGCGGATTCAGAGCCAGAGACCGCGCTGAACCATCTGCTAAATGAGCTTTATAATAAATTTCCTTTTTCCGGGATTACCGGCTGGCTACCTAAAGGGTTTGAGCGCTATAAGTTTTTAAGGCTTAAGGAAAAGAGACCCAGAACTAAAACTATGATGATGTTTTGCGCCTTAAATCAAAAGGCAAATAAAATTTTTGAGCTTGAGCCAGAGGAGATTCAATTTTGGTTAGCAGATTATTTTTAAAAAACTGAATCTAAAAGATTGAGTTGAACAGGAGCTTGTAGTAAAATTTTATAAAGAAAAAGGAGGGAAAAATGAAGAAATTGGTGGGGATGAGCTTATTTATCCTTTTATTACCGCTGGTAATTATTGGACAAACCGCAGAGCAGAGAAAGGACCGGGGCACAGAGTTCACTAAAGGTAATATCCGGTTTAATTACTGGAGCGCGGATTATGGAACTGTGGCTAATATCGTGAAAGAGGAAGGCGGGTTTCTGATTGGAGAAGAAGTGGACTTTGCGGATGACTTGAAAATAGATACTCCCAGCCCGGTTTATGAGTTAGAGCTATGGGCAAAACTGAGCAAGCGAAATCGGACCATCTTTTCCTTTTCCAGTAATCAATATCAAGGTGATGCTAATCTTACTCGGGAAATAGAATTTGCGGGCGAGACCTTTCCTATCAGCGCGGAGGTCAGCACAGATATGCTTTTTTATCACGGTGCGATTTATCATAATTTTTTAGTTTTCTCCAATAAGCGGGGAGGGGTTGGACCGCTTGTTGGCCTTGAGTATTATTATATGGAGATAAAGATGAACTCATCAAGCACTACGGAGAAGGTTGATGAGGTTTTGAATATACCTGTGCCAGTGATTGGGCTCGCCGGAGATTATAATATCGGCTATGGCGTGGGGGTCTGGGGCAAACTCGGCTGGGTGGGATTGGGCGTTGAAGATGCCAAGGTAGAATATCTGGACTGGGAGATTGGCTTAAGTTATAAATATAAGAGGTTATTCACTGGACTGAGTTATAGAAGCATAAGCTCATTTTTAGAGGCAGGAGAAAAAGGCGAGGATGGTTATATAAAGTTTGATTCAGAACAAGCCGGTCTCTTGGCAAGCATTGGAATAAACTTTTAAAACCAGTCCCTGGGTCTGCTCTAATAACCCGTGAAAGGGGGAGATTTTTAGTGATTGCTCCGCATGGTGGAAGATTGATTAATCGGCTGTCAGAAGCCGAGGAGGCTTTCAGGCTTTCTGAACAGGCTAAAAGCCTTTCTCAACTTGAGCTTAATCCCCGGGAACTCTCGGACTTAGATATGATTGCGACTGGCGCAATGAGTCCCTTAGAGGGATTTATGTGCAAAGAGGATTATGAGAGCGTTAGAGATTTTATGAGGCTAAAAACCGGCTTGGTCTGGTCCCTTCCGGTCACGCTTTCCTGCAAAGCTGATTCGGAGTTATATCAGCCCGGGAAAGAGATTGCGCTTTGTGTCAATGGGGAGCCGATTGCTATTCTGGAGCTGGAGGATAAGTTTAAGGTAGATAAAGAGTTAGAGGCGGACCGGGTGCTTAGGACCACGGAACGGAATCATCCCGGGGTGCAATACCTGGATTCCATAGCCGATATTTATTTAGGAGGCAAAATTAAAGTCTTCAAAAGAATCAGAGATAAGCGATTTGAGAAATGGTGGTTAGACCCTAAAGAGACCAGATTTCTTTTCAAGACCAAGGGCTGGAAGAGCATAGTTGCTTTTCAGACCCGGAACCCGATTCATCGCGCGCATGAGTATCTTCAGAAATGCGCTTTAGAGATGGTGGACGCGCTTTTGATTCATCCTTTAGTGGGAGAGACCAAAAAGGATGATATTCCTGCAGAGGTGCGGATGAAATGTTATGAGGCGCTGATTGAGGGTTATTATCCCAAGAACCGAGTCGCAATCAGCATTTTCCCCGCGGCAATGAGATACGCAGGTCCCAGAGAAGCGATTTTTCATTCTATTTGCCGAAAGAACTATGGATGCAGTCATTTCATTGTGGGCAGAGACCATGCCGGAGTAGGCAATTATTATGGACCGTTTGACGCTCATCACATCTTTCAGGAGTTTGAGCCAGAGGAAATCGGAATCACTCCACTATTCTTTGACAATGCGTTCTATTGTTCAAAATGCGGAGCAATGGCGACCAGCAAGACCTGCCCCCATCCGAATGAAGACCATATCTCGCTTTCTGGCACCAAAGTTCGGGAATTGCTTTCCAAGGGAGAACTCCCTCCAGCTGAATTCACCAGACCAGAAGTCGCAAAAGTGCTGATTGGCGCGATGAAAAAAGAAAAAGATAACAAATAACGCGTGGTGAAAATCTTTTTCTTTAAAATTTTGTCTAAATATCCCACGAGCGATTATTCGCTTGCTCAAAATTACTAAATAAAGAAAATATGATAAAGGAGAAAAAATATCGCAAAGGCTTCAATAATTATTCCCAATCATAATGGAGAGACTTTTTTAGAGGGCTGTTTGAATTCTCTTTTGAGCCAGAGTTATAAGGATTTTGAGGTTATCATCGTGGATAATGGCTCTAAAGACCGCTCAATAGAGATTTCAGAGAGGCATCCGCTCAAGCCAGTTTTGCTCAGGCTGGCTAACAATTTGGGATTTGCCAAAGCAGTGAACATTGGATTAGAGAGGGCAAAAGGAGAATTAGTCGCGCTTTTGAACAATGACGCTAATTCAGATGAGAACTGGCTTGAGCAGTTGGTTAAAAGTGCGGAGAAAAATCCGGAGTTTTCTTTTTTTGCCAGCCTGGTCTTGAAAGCAGAGGATAAAGACCGGATTGAAAGCGCTGGGGTAGGGTGGACCGCTCAGGCGCGGGTGAAGCCAATTTTTGAAAATAAATTATATGCTCAAGAGAATTTAAAGGGGATGGAGGTGTTTTTAGGGTCTGGCGCTGCGGTGCTGTTCCGGAAGAAGCTGGTAGAAAAAATTGGCGGGTTTGATGAGGAGTATTTCGCGTATCTGGAAGATATAGATTTTTTTTTAAGGGCGAGAATAGCAGGAGAAAAAGGGCTTTTGGTTCCAACTGCGATAGTTTATCATTTCGGCGCAGGCACTGAGCTTGGCGATTTAAAGGGTCCAAGAAGGATGGAGAGCGCGGGTCGGGTTTATTTAATAGCCCGGAACCGATGGTATTTAATCTGGGAGCATCTACCGCTTTTTTTAATTTTTTTTCTTTGCCCCCTGATATTTTTTGGCTGGGTTAGGGGATTGGGGTATCATTTGTTTTATTCTCGGCAGATAAAGCCCTTCCTAAAAGGGAGCTGGGAAGGATTTTTTTCTTTCATAACCCGGAGCAAAAAGCGCTCAGCGGTCAAGCGGCTCTGGAAAATAGGTGTTCGGGAATTATGGCTCTGGATGAGAAGAGGGTATAAGAATTTATGAGAGCCTCAGTGATAGTGGTGAACCTTAATGGGGAGCCTTTTATTTATGATTGCCTGAGTGCGCTTCAAAAGCAGAGCTACTCTGATTTTGAGGTGATAATTGTGGACAATGGCTCTAAAGATAATTCCTGCAAAGCAATCCGAGCCAGGTTCCCGGAAATGAGACTGATTGAGCTCAAGCAAAATCAAGGCTTTGCTTCTGCCTGCTCCATCGGCTTGAGAGAGGCAAGAGGAGAGGAGATTTTAGTTCTGAACAATGACGCTATTCCAGACCGGGATTGGCTAAAAGCGCTGATTTTCGCCTTAGATAAAGATGAAAAAATCGGGATGGTCGCGTCTCGGGTGATAAATAAAAAGACCCAAAAACTGGAGTCCGCAGGGATTTATCCTGCGAGAAATGGTTTAGTGTATCTTTATCAACCAGAGTATCCAGAGCAGGAGCAGGAGGTGTTTGGCGCTTGTGGGATTGCGGGGCTTTACCGAGGGAGGATGATAAAGGAGCTAGGGTTTTATCCGGAGGATTTTTTTATTTATTATGAGGATGCGGATTTAGCCTACCGGGCAAAGCGAGCAGGCTGGAAAGCGGTTTATTGTCCAAGCGCAATAGTTTATCATTTAGGCAGTGAGACCACAGAAAGGTTAGGAATAAAAACTTATTATTTAGCTCGGAACCGGTTAAGGAGCATAATCCGGAATTGGGAGTTAAATTTGGTTATAAAAAATTTACTGTGGATTTTCGCCTATGAGTTAGCATCGTTTTTAGGAGGGGTTATAAATGCGCCCTTATCTGCGCTGAGGGCAAGAATAGATTTTTTTAAGGCGCTGAGTTTGGACCTCAGGCTCAGAAAAGATAATTTTAAAAAAACCAGTTTGGGCTTTGATTTGGGAAAATGGCTCTCAAAAGACTATCCCGGGATAATCAAACTCTGGAAAGAGCGCAGATGACTATTAAGCATTGGTCAATTTTGGGACCTGGCTTTTTGGTCCTGATAATGGCTTTTTCTGGAGCGCTTTTTTTGCCCATTCCATTTATGCGCGACCAGGGGATTTATGCCTATGTTGCATGGAGCTGGCTTGGAGAGCGCTACCCTTATCAGTTCGCGTTTGAGCATAAAGGTCCCTGGCTATATTTAGTGTATGCGGTTTTTCTGAAAATCTCTCAGGGCGCAATGTGGGGAGTGAATTTAGCGGATTTATTGGCGAGAATCGCGACTGTGATTCTGGTCTGGATTTTGGGGTATAAAATTTTTGATGAAAAGAGGGCTTTTTTAAGCGCTTTTTTGGTTTTTATTCCGCTATTCAGCGTATTTAATTCTTGCTGGTGGAATGCCCAGGCAGAGAGCTTTATGATGCCCTTGATTTTGCTTTCTGGGATTTTTGCTTATCAGGCAATTGGTTCTGAGAAAAATTTGCCAAAGGCGCTTTTTAGTTTTATCACTGGATTGGTTTTGAGCCAGTATTTGATGTTTAAATTGAGCGGGTTTTGGCTTTTGCTTGGCTTGGGAGTTTTCCTCTGGGTTTTTTCTCAACCCAGAAAAAAAATTTTAGCAGGTTATGCTTTGGGCTTGATTTCAGGGATAGTAATCTGGCTATTTTATTTCTGGATAAGGGGAATCGGGAGAGAGTTTTTTGAACAGGTGGTCTTATTCAACTGGTTTCATCTTCAAGGCTATCGCCCTCCTGCTATGAACCTGCTCAGTTTATTTGGGAGAGAGCTTTTGCTGATTTATGGCTTGGGCTTGGTCTTATTTCCAGCCGGGATTTACCAGCTATTTAAGACCCGAAAAGAGCGCTCCTTTGGACTTGTGCTTTGTTTATTTTTGGCAAGTCTTTTAGAAATAATTTCTCAAGCCCGGTTCTTTCTTTATCATTTATTGGTGATGATTCCTTCGTCTGCCTTGGTTTTAAGCGCAGGCACCGAGATAAAGCTGAAAAAATTTCCCAAGCTCTGGCGCTGGGCTTCAATTGGTATTATTTTAATCTGGGCGATAACTGCGGGTCGGCTTTATTTCTGGCTTCAACGCCATTATCAGAGTTTGGATTATCTTAGAGGAAAAATCACTCAGGGAGAGTTCTATGCTCGGTTCTGGGAGCCAAAGCTTAATGGAAGGAGCGATTATAATGCTTATGCCAGCTGGGTGGTCGCTAATTATATCCGCAAGGAAACCAGCAAAGAGGATTATGTGCTGATTTTTGGCTATGAGCCGGGAATAAATTACCTCTCCGCGAGAAGGTCTCCTTCTCGGTTTCATTCTCATTATCCGCTCAGCTTTGAGCCTGAAACTAAGCTGGCTCATCGCTTGAGAGAGCAATGGCGGGGGGAATTTTTTGAGGAATTAGCTCTTCACCCACCGAGGTTAGTGGTAGTTGTGCATAATGATATAACCGCTTTGGAGCCCAAAGATTCTTATCAAATTGCTCAAGAGTTCACTGAATTTTTTAACTGGCTCAAGCTCAATTACCAGCCAAGGGAGAAGATAGAGGATTTTGAATTTTTCTGGCGGAGAGAGAATGACTAAGCTCAAAGTGGCTCTGCTGCATAGACCCGGTAAAGCAATTACCGGGGTGAGCAGTTATGCTCGGCTATTAAAAAAAGCTCTGGAAGAATTTGTTGAGCTAAAATTTTTTGACCAAGCGCCAAAAGATGGTTTTGATATAATTCATATTTTGGACACGAAAAAAGCAAAAGCAGAAGATTTTGAAGAGCAGAAGGTTCCGGTCTTATTAGACCTTCATGATTATTATTGGGCAGAGTATCAATTTTTTCCAAGCCCTGATGCGCCGATTCGCTGGTTGATGCAAAAGCTAAGGAAAAGGCATTATTTAAGAATGATTGAGCTTTCAGACGGAGTAATTGTTCATAGTCAAGCAGTCGCAAGTTATGTCCTGAATAAGAGGGTCTTTCTGGTTCGGATTGGGATAGATTTTACTGACTTTTTAAATTTGCCAGAAACACCGAGAGAGCCTTTGATTCTTCTGGTGGGTAGGGATGCCTTTAGAAAAGGTCTCGGCAGCTTGCTTTCAGCAATCAGGAAAATAAAAAAGGATTTCCCAGATTTGAAAGCAGAAGTAATAGGCAGAGAATATCTCCATTCCCGGATTTTGGGGAAGGTTTTAAGCTTAGGCTTGGACTTACAATTTAGAGGAGAGCTTTTGCCAGAGGATTTAAAAAAGAAGTATCAGGGCGCAATGATGGTTTATTTAGGTAGCTTTCAGGAGGGATTGGGATTAAGTCTTTTGGAGGGGATGGCAGGGGGCGCAGTCGCGATTGGCTCCAAAGCAGGCGGAATTCCTGAAATTTTGGAACAGGGAAAAAGCGGATTGCTATTTACTCCAGGAGATAGTCTGGAGCTTGCGTCCAAGCTCAGCTCTATTCTAAGCTCTGAGGAGTTAAGAAAAAAATTGGCAAAAGAAGGTGCGGAGCGGGTGAAGAAGCTATTTTCTTTAGAAAGGATGAGAAAGGATTTGCTTGGTGCTTATGAAGGGATTTTTAAGAAATGAGTGATAAAATTCCTGTTCATCGGGGGCTGATTTATAGTTTAATAATTGTCTTTTTCTTTTTTGGGGGCGTTGAGTTAATTTTTCGTTTATATGATTTCAAATTTTATTTTAATTTTTCTGCGGATATTTTGAGTATGCCTTTGTTGGATATGTGCAAACTCAGAAGAATAGCTAATAGAACCGTGGAGTTTGATTTCGAGCTTTTCTGGAAATATAAGCCCAATCAGGTGATTTCTGCTCCAGAGATATTTAAAGAGCCAATTCGGATAAATAATTTTGGCTTCCGCGGAAAGGATTTTCAAATAGAAAAGCCCAAAGGGGTTTATAGGATAATCTGTCTGGGAGATTCTGTGACCGCGGGCTTTGGAGTAAGCGACCAGGGCGCTTACCCAGCGCAATTAGAAGCTATGCTCAAACGGATTTATCCAGATTGTCAGATGGAGGTGATAAATTTAGGAGTGACCGGTTATAGCTCGTTTCAGGGAAGGAATTTATTTTTAAAATTAGGGGAAAAGCTCAAGCCAGATTTAGTGATAATCGGTTTTGGTCCTAATGACCGCCTGCCCGCGCTCAATTCTGACCAGGAGCATTATCAGATTGGCACCTGGAGGAAAAATTCTTTGGATTTATTTTTAAGTCGGCTCCAGCTCTACAAGTTAGTTAAGGCTGGGGTAATTTATCTTAAGCGAAGAAGCCAGGGATTAAGTTTGAACCCGAAGACCTATGTTCCGAGATTAAAAAGGAAGGTGAGCGAGTCGGAATATCAGGAGAATTTGACTGCGATAAAGAACCGATGTGAGGAGCTCGGGTGTGAGATGGTGATTTTGAATGTGGATTTTCCGAGTCTCTCCAAAGACCCGAGCACAGACGCTCTCAAAGAATTAGCTAAAAAGAGCAATGGGCATCTGCCAGAGGACTGGCAGGAATGGGATTCACTCAGGCTAAATCATCTGCTCGGTCAGAACCTAAGGGTCTTGGTTTTAGACTTTCGGAGCTTGTTTCTGGATTATTTGAAAGAGCTTCAAGCAGGAGCAGGGGACCGGGCTCGGAAGGAAGAATTGGACCGGGGATTAAAGGGTCTCTTGGATAAAGAGCCTTGGAGGTATTTAATGGTGGATAATGGTCATCCCAATGAATGGGGGCATAAAATTTTGGTTCAGGAGCTTGCGAAAATGATTGAACAGATAGATGGGTTTCAATCTTTTATAGAAAGATGCCAGAAGAAAAATTAAACAGATTTAAAGGGCTCGCTTTTTCTTTTTTAGCGATGCTTCTTTTCTTAGGAGGTCTTGAGGGGCTTTTGAGAGCGATTGGGTTTCGCTATGAGCGGAGCTTGAGTTATTTAGAGTTTGGCTATCCCAATAGAGTGGAGCTTTTTCAGGTTTTTGAATTAGACCAAAAGCTAATTTTCCGAATGAAGCCGGGCTATGATTTTGGCTTGGGCTTTAAACCGCTAAATCAACAGGGCTTTTATGGAGATGATTTCAAGCAGGAAAAGCCAGCTGGGGTTTTGCGGATTGCTTGTTTAGGTGATTCTGTGACTTTTGGAAGACCTGAGGGGAATTATCCAGAGATATTAGAGGGGGTTTTAAATCAAGCTGGTCTTGGGAAAGAGTTTCAGGTTTATAATTTCGGGGTGCCTGGTTATTCCAGCTGGCAGGGGAAAAATTTGCTCAAGCAGGTGTTAGCGGATTATCAACCGGCTTGGGTGATTATTTCTTATGTCTGGAACGACCATTGGCGCGCAAGGGGCTTTTCAGATTCAGAGCAGGTGGCAAGGTCCGAGCCAGGGCTGGTTAAGTTTCGGGACAAGATTTCCTGCTTGAGAATCTATCAGACGGTTAATTGGTCAATGGTTAAATTAGGAGTATCTGCTCGCCAGGATAAATTTCGTGTGCCATTAGAGGAGTATAAGAATAATTTTGAGGAGATGGCAGGGATGGGAAAAAATGCTGGCGCTAAAATAATTTTTGCGACTGCGCCTTCCGGGATAGGATTAGCGCGGATACCGGATTATTTTGAGCATTTAGGCTTTTTGAAAAAAGGGGATAGCCTTCCCGAGCTTCATAATCAATATAATCAAGCTTTGGTGGAGGTTGCGCAAAAGCAAGGAGTGAAAATTCTGGAGCTGGATTTGCTTTTCCCCAAAAATGGTGTTAAAAATTTTTTTGACCATCCAGAAAAAGATATCATTCATCCCAATCAGAAGGGATTGGAATTGATTGCAGAGTCCATTGCGGAAATTATCATCAAAGATATTGAAGATTTAAGAAAGGAGGGAGAGAGATGAAGGAATTACAAATTGCGGAGATTAAGGCAAGGGAGATTTTAGATTCCCGGGGCAATCCCACGGTTGAGGCAGAGGTCTGGTTAGAGAGCGGGATGATGGGAAGGGCTTGTGTGCCGAGTGGCGCGAGCACAGGCGAGAGCGAGGCCTTAGAGCTGAGGGACAAGGATGAGAAAAGGTATAAAGGCAAAGGGGTGATGAAGGCGGTAAAAAATGTCCAGGAGCAGATTCGTAAGGCTTTAATAGGAAAAAGAGCAGATGCGCAGGCAGAGATAGACCAGATAATGATTGAGCTGGATGGGACCAAGAACAAGTCCCGCTTGGGCGCAAACGCGATTTTAGCGGTGTCTATGGCTTATGCTCGGGCAAGTGCGCTTTATTATGGTTTGCCTTTGTTCCAGTATCTTGGGGGCAGATTTGCCCGGATTTTGCCAGTGCCGATGATGAATGTGATAAATGGGGGAGCGCATTCTGATGGGAAAATAGATTTTCAGGAATATATGATAGTTCCGGGTGGAGCAAAGAATTTTAAAGAAGCGCTTCGCTACGGGGTGGAGGTTTTCCAGAGCTTAAAATCGCTTCTTAAATCTGAGGGTTTTTCTACCGCGGTGGGGGATGAGGGAGGGTTTGCGCCTGCGCTTCAATCCAATGAGAAGCCGTTAGAGTTTTTAGTCAAAGCAATAGAGCAAGCTGGGTTTAAGTTAGCGGATGAGGTAGGGATAGCTTTGGATGTTGCGCCGAGCGCCTGGTTCAAGAACAATCGCTACCGGTTAGAGGCAGAAGGCAAAGCCCTGACCAGCGAGCAGATGGTGGACTATTATGAGAAGCTGGTCAAGGCGTATAAGCTGATTAGCATTGAGGATGGTCTGGCAGAGGATGACTGGGAGGGATGGAAGATTTTGACTGAGCGGTTAGGGGAGAAGATTCAATTAGTGGGGGATGATATTTTTGTGACCAACATTGAGATTTTTCAAAAGGGGATAAAGAAAGGAGTCGCCAATGCGATTTTGATTAAGCTGAATCAAATCGGCACTGTGAGCGAGACCTTAAGCGCAATTGAGCTTGCCAGAAAAGCTGGCTATTCTGCGGTGATTAGTCATCGCTCCGGCGAGACCGAGGATAGCTTTATTGCTGATTTAGCGGTCGCAGTGGGATGTGGTCAGATTAAGACCGGCTCTTTGAGCAGAAGCGAGCGGATTGCCAAATATAATCAGCTATTGCGGATAGAGGAGGAATTAGGAGCCGCGGGAGTTTTTGCGGGATTTGAGCTGGTCAAATGCGCGGTTAAGAAAAAATGAGCTTTTTTACGGTCAGGTTTAAAAATAATAAGGTTGTCTTATTGGACCAGAGGCTCCTGCCAGAAAAAGAGAAGTATCTGGAGCTTAATACTTATCAGGAGGTAGCCAAAGCGATTGAGGAGATGGCGGTTCGGGGAGCGCCTCTGATTGGGATTTGCGCGGGATTTGGCTTGGCGCTGGCTGGGCTTGAGTTCAGGAACATAAAAGACCCGGAGCAATGGTGGAGGAATTTTGAAAAGGCTTTTGACCGATTAGCTCGCACCCGACCCACTGCGGTAAATCTTTTCTGGGCAATAGAGCGAATGAAGAAGAAGGCGAGTTCGCTTTTAGGGATAAGCGCTGGGCAAAGGGCAATTGCGCTGGTCAAAGAGGCGGAGGCGATTTTAAAACAAGACCTTGAGGTCAATCATAAAATTGGGGAATATGGCGCGAGCTTGATAGAGGATGGGGATTTGGTCTTGACCCATTGCAATGCGGGCTCGCTTGCGACTGGAGGGTATGGAACTGCCCTGGGCGTGATTCGCTTTGCAATTGCTCAGGGGAAAAGAATTCAGATGATTTCAGATGAGACCCGTCCCCTTTGTCAGGGCGCAAGATTAACCTGCTGGGAGCTAATTAAGGATAAAATTCCGGTGAGATTGATTTGTGATGATATGGCGGGCTGGGCCATAAAAACTTTAGGCGTGAAAAAAATTATTGTCGGCGCAGACCGAATCGCAAGAAATGGCGATACCGCCAATAAGATAGGCACTTATAGTTTAGCCATCTTAGCTCGGCATCATAAAATTCCTTTTTATGTCTGCGCTCCCCTTTCCACCATAGATTTGAATTGCCCGAGCGGAGCGAGGATTCCGATTGAGGAGCGAGGAAAAGAAGAATTGGTTAAGTTTGGGGGCAAGAAAATTGCGCCTGAAGGAATCCGGGTCTGGAATCCAGCGTTTGACATTACGCCCGCTGGTTTAGTTAGTGCAATAATCACTGAGCAAGGCATTGTTAAAAAGCCGAATCAGGCTAAAATCAAAGCCTTATTCAAGTAAAGGAGAGGGAAATTGAAGTATTTAGTCACTGGGGTTGCGGGATTTATTGGCTCTTATTTAGCGGAACGGCTGATTGCTCAGGGGAATCAGGTGATTGGCATAGATTGCTTTACTGACTTTTATTCGCGTGAAATCAAGGAGAGCAATCTTGGGAAGTTAGAGAGTAAAAAAAGATTTGAGTTCATAGAGGCGGACTTGAATCAGCTTGAGCTGAAGCCCCTTTTAGCTCGGGTGCAAGGAGTGTTTCATCTTTCTGCTCAAGCCGGGGTCAGAGCCAGCTGGGGGAGGGATTTCCATTATTATCTTGAGCATAACATTCAGGCGACTCAAAAACTTTTAGAGGCAATGTTAGATTTTCCTAAATTAAAAATGGTCTATGCCAGCACCAGCTCGGTTTATGGACTGACCGACCAGTATCCTACTCCAGAGACCGCGCTGAAGAGACCTTTCTCTCCTTATGGGGTGAGCAAATTGGCTTGCGAGGGACTTTGTGATTTATATCACAAAAACTACGGACTCCAGGTGGTGCTACTCAGATATTTCACAGTGTTCGGCGCTCGGCAGAGACCGGATATGGCTTTTCATCGGTTCATTCGCGCGACTCTTTCAGGAGAGCAGATTACTATTTACGGAGATGGAAGCCAGAAGCGAGATTTTACTTATGTTCAGGATATTATTTCTGGCACTGTTTCTGCGATGGAAAAAGGTGGAATTGGAGAGGTTTATAACTTAGGAGGCGGGCATCAAACTCCATTGCTAAATACGGCAAAAATAATTTTTGACTTATGCGGAAAAAGTACCGGAATAAATTATCTTTCTCCAGAGAAAGGCGATGTTCCTGAGACCTTAGCAGATATTAGCAAAGCCGGAACAGAACTGGATTATCATCCAGAAGGCTCGTTAGAGATGGGCTTAAAAGAAGAAATCTCCTGGGTGAAAAAAATTTTAGAAAAAGCCTGACTCTTGGTCAGTTTTTCTTTTCCAGCTCACTTGCTATCCGGATAAGTTGGACTGGATTCAGCGCCATCTTTAGCTGGTTGATTTCCTTGACCGCTTTCTGCACGCTTCTCTCCAGCGCCTGATGAGTAATAATCACCAGAGGAACCGAGTCCCCCTCCCGGACCTCGTGCTGAATAACCGAGCTGATGCTGATTTTATACCGGGCAAGGATTCCGCTGATTTTCGCAAGCACCCCGGGTTGGTCCTTTACCCAGACCCGAAGATAATAGGGAGAGATGAGATTATCTATTGGCTCTATTTTCAAATTCTCAGGG